>Ga0116231_10011077_pt1 | contig 14101 bp, 10 predicted proteins | sample S1TSphgellanicum_2_FD_89695 | JGI IMG/M metagenome (GOLD analysis project Ga0116231, IMG submission 89695) | Host-associated microbial communities from peat moss isolated from Minnesota, USA - S1T2_Fd - Sphagnum magellanicum MG | ecosystem: Host-associated > Plants > Peat moss > Unclassified... | reverse complement strand
TAAGAAAAATTTATTTTTTTTTTTTTTTTTTTTTTTTTTTTTTTTTTTTTTTTTGTTTTTTTTTACTTTTTTTTTTTTTTTTTAAAAAGAATTTCTGATTTTATTTTTTTTCATTTTTTGGTTGCAAGGTTATTGTTTCCTTGAACTCATCTACCTTCTAACTTGCATTTTAACCTTACATTGCATTCCATTTTTGTAAATGCCCTTTGTAAATGATCTTGTAAATTGTAAATGTTTTTATAAATTTTCTTGTTGGTAGCCTAAAGGTTTGCATATTTTCGTTTGGTTTTTTGTGCCACTCATCTAGCAAAATTTCAACTTACAACTAATAATGGAAGAGTCATCCCAAAATAAAAATAGAATGAATAATAATGATAAAATTTATTTAAATGATGTTGTAATGGAAGAGGAGAGAACGGAAGAAGAGTATGAAATTCAGCCAAGTCTACAAATAGAAGAAAATATTGATGTAGATGAAGGGAAAAAAAAAATGAAGGAAAATTTCAAAAAAGATTCATCTAAAGAAAAAATGGAGAGGATGGTAAAAATGCATTATGTTGGTCATTATTGTGTAAATGACAAATAGGTTAATGGATGTTAAGTGTTCTCAATTGATCAGGTGTATTTTTTTTATGTCAATCCAATTTTAATAACAAATGCCAAAACACAAACAAGGAAAGGTTTGATATTGTATAGTAGTGCAAATGGAATTAGTACATTAAAAAACCATGTTTATGTAAACCATTGTATGATTGCAAAAGAAATTTAAAATAAAGTAAACAATTTGTTTTAAAAAACTAATGAGAAAGAACCTACAAAAAATAGATTTCATGAAAATAGAACTATTATTTCTAATGTTTTTATTGCCAAACATTTTTATAAAAAAGATGATGTGCAATAGAAGTAGTTTTTGGAAGGTTTAGTTTTTTTAATTGTTAAAAATCATTTGCCAATGCATCTTGTTGAAAGTTAATGGTTAAAAAGATTTAATTTACATTTGTGTCCAAGTGTTGTTTTGCCTTTAAAAAAACAATTTTCAAAAGAAATTTTGCTTAAGTTGGTGAAAAAAACTAAACAATTATATGTCTTATTTGCTTTGGCAAATTGTTATTCTATAACAAGTTTTTATTTGTGGATGTCAAAAAGGGCTTATGACATTTTTTTCCTTGTTATTAAAATTTTGGGGGCTGATTAATAGCCAAAACATATTGCAATTAGGCTTTTTGAAGCATCTAATATCTCTAGGCATGTATCAGCCAAAGACTTAATTGAATTGTTACGCAAGTATGACTTGGGAAAAAAAATCATTGCTTATGTTAAGGATGAAGGATCTAATTTAAATATTATGACTCATGCAACTTTAAAGTTTATTTTAAGTTGTGATGTTTTAAATTTTATAGAAAGTTTTTAGAGTAGTTATTTTGGCCATACATTCTCTAAAGCTTATCAGTATGTTTCAATTAATGAAATTTTTTGTAAAGGTTTGAAATATGTATATGTCAAAACTACCCAATTTGACCTATAGAAATCCATAACTTGGCTGAAAAATTCAAGGAAGGGCAAAAAAAATGGAATAAGGCTTATGCAAATTTGAATCTTCCTCAAAGAAAATTGAATACTCTAATTAAAACAAGGTTTCATCATAGCTTAAAATTTCATTGTTTATTATTACTTTTCTTAAGACTTGGTACAATGTAAATAATGATCATTTGTTTTTTTTTTGGGTAGGTTTGCTAGTAGTATCATTCCTTTTTAAGACTCTCGAATCCAAGGATGTTATACATATTTGCTATAACAAGTAAAGTTCAATGAGGATGACAATTAGAATTCCACCCCCTTTGACATGGCATATTTTTAAAATTGTTGTTGATTGTTTCCCCCTTGTTGTAATTGTTTGTGTCTAAACCAACCTAAGGGACATTGGTTGTTAAGTGATGCCCTTCATTATGCCATTTCCATGAACTTGAAATTGAAAGAAGAACCAAAAAATGCACCATCTTTTTTACCATAATGGAAGAGGATTCTAGTGTGACACCTAAGTTAATTTGTTTAGCTTGCAACATTAGAAAAGAGGTTTGTGAAGTTTTAGATAATTTTCTTTCTTTCTTAAATAAATTTGATGAAAGAAAAGCACATAATATGTTAGCTTTAATGTTGGACCCAAGATTTAAAAATCTTCACTTAATTTTATTTTTCATCGATTCTGATTAAGGAATGACAATTGTTGAACAATATGATATAATGTCATTATATCTTATATTCATGAAATGTTATTATTACTTGCATCCAACAATAGAATCTAATAATGGTTTTGTTAACCAAAGAGTGGATGATTACAATAGTTTGGATATTTTTCAAATGACGAAAGGGAATATTGAGTCAGCAAAAAAGCTTGTTAAAATAGAACTCTTGGTTTTCCGGCATTAGATGGCAGATGAGAAAGAGATCAAATGTCCCTTTCAATGGTGGGAGAAACATGAAACCATGTTTCCCATAGGTGGGTTGTTTGCTTCTCAGATTTCAAGGATTGTTCCCAAATATAGATTGAAAGGATCTTTTCCTTGGTTGGAATCCTCACTAATTTGAGAAGATGTCATTTATAATTAAAATTTTTATTTTTTAGGAACAAAAATTGGGCCAATGATTATAGAGTTGGCTGTAAATACCCTTCAAACCTTTTAGAACTTATTAGGATAGATGTAGACCTAGAAAAGGAATTAAAACAACTTGAAGGAGCTTTTGAAAAAGATGAAATTGTGGATTTATAAACTGCTGAAAATATATTTAAAGTCTATTCTTTTGTCGAAATTTTTAAAGATCTGGCTTGTGAGAGCCAGCCAAGAAAACCGGTTGTTCTCAAATTGCTGAGAATCGCTAAGCTTGAGAACTGGATTTTTTACCTTGGAAAAATTTGGATACTCAAAACGGTTCTTGTAACCCCCCTATTTAAAAAAAATCAAGAACTGACCTGGTTCTCACATAGAAGCATAAAGAACCAAAACCAATGGTTCTTGAAAAAAAGTGAGAACTTCCCAACACTAGTTTGAACTTACCTCTTCTTAATGTGCATGATGGCCTTCTCAGTGTTCCCTAGCATCCTTCTTGAGTCCCCCACCATGCTTCCCATTGCTCCAAATATATATATTCAAATCTCCCTCAACATGCTTCCCAGTGCCCAAATAAAAAGATTATTTTATTTTTCCTTTTATGACATCCCTCCTGATGCACCCCTTGTCCTTCCTGACATCAGTGTCATCCCTCAGCATGCTTCTTGACACCCCTGTTGCCCCCCAAAAAAAAGGTGTTTGACAACATATCTATTGTAAAAGATGATGTTATCATCCAAGAGGGTGTTTGCTATCAAGAATGAAATTGGGTAGTTGTAGATATTTGCATTAGTTAGTGATAATAGGGTTTACCCCTTAACTTGCTGCTCCTTACTTCAGTCAAATAATGCACCTCTTCACATTAATCATGTGGTTCATCAAGTGTATTCTTCCACCCTGGAAGATGTTTTAAATAGAGTCTCCAATCTCCACACAAAATGTGCACATATTATTGTAAAATTTGGCTGTACTTTTGTCATATCCTGAAACAATTTTCAGATTATCAATGTCAACATGAAATGAACATATTCCAATGGCCAAAAATAACTTTATCAAGGTTGAACTTGAGACTTGAAACCTAATTCCTCTTTCCCTAGGTTTGCATATATGTATTGTAGATGATACACATCAACTTTTGAGCTTAGACTATGGGCATCAATGTTGCATGTTGCCATTTAGTAAGCACATGCCCATGTCAATTGCCCAATACAACATTGAACCTTGTTACATGATAAGATATTAAGATGTTGCATGGTAATATATATTATATCCAATGTGGAAGATAATGCCCATGCTCAATGCAAGTCCAAGGTATAAGGTTATTGATGAAGAAAGCTTGAGGCTACTAGTAGCCCAATAAAGCCATGGGACTGCCATGTGCTGGGCTCTTTTGGGCATGAAGAGAAGAAAGAAAATTGGGAGGGAGTGAGCCTCGATGAATGTGCATACACTACAGAAAACCCTATGTTACATGAGATGCGGCACTTAGGATGTGGGTATGGGCCTAAAACATTAATGGCCCTCAAACACTAAAGGAAAATTTCTCCCTCATTTGTTTGTTTCAAATTGAGAGTCAAGACTTTGGATTTTCATCCTCTGTTGTGATGAGAGGTCATAAAAAAGGACATTGGTTAGGTAGAGGAGAAGGGTCTATCATGTTAAGACTCTTCCATGATTTGAAGTACCCCATCATGGGCTCTTATTCTTACTACTTGGTAGGCTGAGTGCAGGGTACTGAAACAAAAATCATTAAGTTTTTCTTCTTACACACTGACACTGTAAAGTACTACGCAAAATTATGTGATGTCATCTACCTCAATAATGAACCAACAGCCACCTGCACACTATGAGCGATGGATGATGGGTTAGCAGGAAGCAAATTTCCATTGCGTTCCAGTTCCCTAGTTAACGATGGTGGGTAGTTCAGCTTCTGTTTTCACTACCTAGCTACTAACAATTCACTAGCCCTTGCTAGGTACCAACCATCTACAATGCACCTACTTAGCTTGTACCTATCAATTGTCTTACCTGCAGGAGATATTGTTTAAAGGTATATTTACAAAGGTGAAGCCCAATATCAACTAAGTTCATTTTTCATTCAGAACCAGTGAGTAATAACAGACTTCCAATGGATGTTGTAGCAACCTACTGTCCTACCTACTTTACATGCAGGACCTGTTCTTCACAGGATAGTTTGTAACCACTTATTGTCCTACTACCTACATGCTTGCCAGACATATTGTTTACTATAATATACTTTATCAAAGTGAAACCCAGCATCAACTCAGCTGGATTTTTCATACACAACTGAGTCATAACAGGCTTTTCCAATGGATGTTGTACTGGTGGCTGTTGGTTCACTCTGGTCAATAAGTTTGGTAAATAGAGCAATTTTCTGAAAATTACAATGAGTAGTCAGTCAGGTGTGCCTTAAAACACACCTAATATATCTTTTTCAAGAGAACAAACAGGTAGGTATGTAGAGGAGTAGGTTTGTAAGGAGGTTCAAATAATTCAGACACATGGATACCACTGTTTTCATTATATAGAGGAGTGTAATGCAAGGTTCCAAACTGAGAGGCAAAATCTCCCTCCTCTCAAGTTTTCCACTTTTTCTTTTAACATAGACACCCAAGGATGCCTAAAGGACCTTGCGGTCGCAGATTGACAGTAGAACCTGCTTCAAGAAGGTGAACTAGCTGAAAAGGCATATGTTAATTTGTCTTTTTCATATCATGTAAGTGGGTAATGGAAAAGAGTGAGATAATTAGAGTATCCCCACCAGTATGCAAAATATTTACTCAAATCCAAGTTTAGTTATTTACTTCTTTACAACCCCACTCATATACATAAAACCGAGACTGCAAATAGGTGGGAGAGACTACTGATAACAAACCACGTGGACCAATCGGACATAGAGAGCAGCAGTCAGATCATATTGATTGCAGTCTTGTCTGGAAGGTTCATAATTGTGCTGTGCATTTCACCAGCCTGAGCAAATGGTGCGAAAATGCTGGGCCAAAACCATTTGCTGAGTGAAATCGCCATGTTTCGACTTTTCTTCATCCAGTTTTAATGTCCAGGGTCCCATACTGACGCCGGGGATGCTCTTAGGCTTGGAAGAGGTATAGGTTGGGACAAACAGACATCACTTTTTTGAACCAACTGGTGCCGATTTACCCTTGTTTCAGTTCAGAAGTTTGGTGCACACAGTCCTTGCAATTATCATATTATTTTGCAGCCCACAAGTCCGTTGTTGGCGACAGTCTACTAGTGGGTGGAAGAGTGAGTGCACAGTGTGCATTTTTTTGGTTGTTTGTTGTTTGCAGCTCTCGCGCAGATCAACTTGTATATGTGTTTGTGATTGCCTTCGTCTGCTTGGGCATTATCGCTTTGAAAGCTCTATTGTTGATCTTTACTGCTTCTTTATTGCTTTTGTTTGGTCATCGCTTCTGTGTTTTTTTTTTCCTTTTTAATTTGGTTTTGAAAATGGGTCTGTCTGGAAAGCTGCACTTGAGTCTGCTGTGGAGCTTGGTTGTGGTAGTTAGTGTTTTTGTGCTGTGTGGTCGGACTGTACGTGCAGTGGACTCGTCTTCGTCCACCTCCATGGTCCCGGAGCTGCTGCTGCTGAGCGGGAAGGATCAGAATGGTGAGATGGAGTCTCCGGTGATGCGGAGGATGCTGGCGAACTCGCCTTTCTACATCAGCTATGGCTCATTGTCAGCCGATCGGATTCCATGCCCGGCAGGCTCCGGAAGGTCTTACTATACTAACAATTGCTATTCTGCCGATGGTCCCGTAACACCTTACACCCGCGGCTGCTCTGCCATCACTCTCTGCGCTCGCGGTTGAATTGTAATGTCTCTTCTTCCTCTTCTCTGCCTCGTTCACCTTTGTCGATGCGGTTCCCCAGGCCCCCCCCGGTTGATCTTTGTTTTAATGATAGATTCTGGACGACAGTAGATGATGGATGGTCTGTCTCTCTTGCGAGAGATCGTGTCCATCATTGCGAGGTAGGGTTTCTAGTCATCTGTTGCAATGTAGCTTTCTTGGACTTCACATCAATGAAGTTCATGGAAGAAACTATCACCTACTCCTGAAGTTAATACTTTCTCCAAATGGCAGAAACTCATGAAGTTAATAGCTTCTCAAAATGAGTTGGGGTTTTGAGTGCCGTTGTTTGGGGTGTTGGCTGTGCAGACCCAAAAAAACAAAACAAAAACAAAAAAAAAAAAAAAAATTCAAAACAGAATCAAGACTTCCATGTGAAGATTTATGTGAACTTCTTTCAAGGGACCACCAGAAGAGTCAATGAGCAGCAGCAGCCACCAGAGCGGAGTTTTGTCCAATTCAGACTCATTAAAAGTAAGACGTGCGGGTTAAATCCCAATTGAGTATTTTGTATTGTATTCTGTACACGTAACATAGATAGACAGAAATCTCTTAATCATGTGTTTAAAATAGCAGTGTGAGATAGGTACATTTCTCTAATCAAAGGGAGTTCTTATGACTAATGTCAACCAGCAAGCAAGCAAAGTATATTTGTGAACTACTGTGGTATCTCTCCTTGGGTAAGTGTGCCTGTAGTATAGTAGTGACCCAGAAATATTGTAATAGAACACACTCTTGCTGAAATGGGAAGTGGGACTTGACTTTGCCTACAGTTGCACTGCTTCTGGAATCTTGTCACATTAGGAGTGGTGTTGTCAATGTCAATGTCTTCCTCTTTGAACTAGATATTAGTTTACCTTGAGCTTGGCTACAGGTTGTAACAGGCCATTGATCTAATTGCGGTGCCACAGCATTGAGACTAGGTTGATGGCCTGCTACAGCCTGTAGTCAGGTGAAAGTGGCCAATACAGTACATCGTTGAGGTTGCAACCTACCTACCTATTTTAAGGAAGTCAATAAGAACAGCCAACTATGGTGTGTAGCTGCTCTGTTCAGAGCCAGTAAATGAATGCAATGTCAGCAAACATTATGAGAACCTTGACTGTGATGTGGTAACCCTACATGCGAAGGTGCAGAAGATGCAGTGCTGATTTTGCCACCATTAGCAACAGCCAGTTGTGGGTAAATGTTGCAGTTTCCAGAGTCCCTGCAAGCTGTGATTGAGCATGAGAGCATAGATATCTGCATGTTGCATACTCACATGTGATTCTTTTGAGTCGATATTGTGCACTCATGTTGATGGGCATAAGGAGGCAAAGGTTTCAATACACACAGGAATTGACTCAAATATTTTGTGTTGATGTCAGCTCCAAGTGGAAACCACTTCCTTAAGATTGGTTACACATGGATTGGAGTTGGATCTTTGTTAATGAAGGAATGAGCTCCCACCAGTACTGCAAGATTCAGGTTTTGTGTCCTTGAAGGTTGCAATAGGGAAGCATGCCCTTATGTGTGGGAATTGCTGGGCACATTGTTTCAGATGTTAGTGGCAGATCAAAACCTGGCCCACCTTAGTTGCAAGTCATGTCTAAGGCCAAACCAAAGCTAATAATCAAACTGCCACAACTAAAAAATCTACAAATTCTTACCTTGAAATTGGCTTCCATTTGTTGTCTACAAAAACAAAAATTCACCACTTTTGCAACATCCAAAGCTGAAGGGGGAAAAGAAAACATTGAGCCTCAGATGGACAGCAGAAAAGCAAATTTTCAAAGAGAATTGTTCAGGTGGAATTGCAGATTTGGCAGGCGGAAATGGCCAAATCAGTATGTACGTGGTTTTGTCTTTGGTGTTCATCTATTACATTGTCTTCTCTTTGGTTTTTAAGGTTAGGTCTTCTTTTCTGCCTTTTCCTATCTTGGTAATTGAATCTGTTGTTGGATTTGAAATCTGTACAACTTTCTCATTCAGGCACTTCTAAGTTCCATTCAAGCGGATTTACAATGTAAGCACGGGTGAGTCCTTTTTTACCATGTCTACATACAAATAAAGGATATAATATTAGTGTACTAATATACAAACAGCATTCAGTAGGGTTGTGTGTAGTAGGTGTGTAGAAAAAATGTTATGGCCAATGGTTAAATGTGTAATAGGGTTTCCAAGCTAGTGAGAATTTTAGAGGACCAATGGAAATGGTAGAAAGGGAGAATTATTTCCAATGCTCAGCAGAATAGGTTTGTATGTATGCCTGAAGATTTTTTTTTCAGGCCAATGGGTTTGTCAGATTTGGTGGTTGGAATTTGTTTTATTAGTTATCTTGAATGAACTACCAGTTCAATGTGTAATAGCTATTTACAGACAAGGGTTCTAGCACAATACTTGTGCACTTTGTTTCAGAGGGGATGTTGATGTCATGGTTTGTCTACTGAATTGGAATGCTAAGAAAATTTAAGGATAGCATCAAACAAAGTGAAGCAAATGGAATTATTTGCAATGGTCCCATGTTCATCATATGCCAGTCATGGGTTTTTCACTATGTAATGGCATTGGAGTGGGACATCCCCAAAATCTAGATCCAAGCTTGGCTCTCAACTCACCATGGATCCTTATTTCAGGGGTGCCCCCATTCCTGGGACCTGACACTACATGTAAGGCACATACATAGGCACCTAATCATTCATATGGAGATAAGGTTAGTGGCCCTGATAAATTCCCATCAAGGTTTCATTCAAAGTGGAAAGAACAAGTTATGCACAATCAAAATGATGTGGCAAAGAAATGGGGCATGTGGAGAGACAAGATGTGAAAAGGAGGTACCTTTGGGTATTTTAGGGAGTTGAGTGTGAAGGGGGCTACGGATTAGGCTTGCTAAGGGTAATTGTATGTTTTCTACAAAAGTTGTGAGATGAGTTGTGGGTCTACATCATGACACTAGAGAAGGTAAACGCATTGATGGAGGGGAGCTTCTGGAGGAGATTGTTGGGTTGCACTGTGTCTGTTTGTAGGAAATAGTTGTTGTTTTTGGGAGATGCTTTGCTTTAGGAGATAAGTGCTAAGGAGGCAAGTGCTATGGTGGTTTTTTGAGAAGTCTTGCATTTGCTGATTGGAGGGACATATAGTTTGCAAGATGAGGAATTGATGGTCAGTGCTTCCAATGTTGTTGGGAGAATGTTGGGGAAGTGCTGGAGAAGAGCATATGTACAACAAGCAACTTGATGGAAAGACAAGGCATTCAAGACATTCAGAGACAAGTTGAGTACTTTGAATTGCAAAGAAGTTTAGGAGAAGAGGATGCTTGTTAATTCATCAAATTTCTATGATTCTTTGATTTGGAGACATTGAACCCTTTTCCTTATGAGATGCTGCTGGAAACTATTTCCATTGTATTCCAGTAATTAAATTAGGTCAGGGAATGTACCACCCAACCACATCATGAGGGGCTCATGTTCAAAGATGATGTCAACCACAAGGCACTTTGAGCTTAGAGGGTATGCATGTGGCAATAAGGACTAAAATTGCATTGTGTGGGGATTCAGGGCCACAGTACTTAGAAGGCAATAGGAGATCTAAGGAACTTGGCTGTGATAAGACAAGATATCATTGGGGATAAGTGACCCTGGGACAGAAAGTGCATTATGCCCATGCTGCAGTGGAATGTCAGACAATACTAAAAAATTGGGGCAGCAAAAAGCTGAATTTGTGTATAGGTAGCTATGGCCTTGCATGCTTTCAGATTAGGGATTAGTGCCAAACGGAGTGGGGTAGGAGTTTTTAGAACATACAGAGTAATTTAAGTTAAGATTTTACTATACCTAGCGCTTTGGTTCCCACTCAAAACTGGCACTCCTCCAAAATCAGAGCTTCATTGGACACAAGACAGCCAAATTATGCAATTTAAGAAGCCTGAAAAGTGGCAAAATCTGCCCTCTAATCCTTTAGGGTTGGAAGACAATCAAAAATCTCATTGCAAAGGCCAGTAACCAGTAACTTTCAGCAACTTCCAACACCTACCCATAACTCTCTTTACATTCTCTGCCTGAACTGAAATGAGTCAAGCACTGATGCCACATCACTGTTCAATGAGAACACAAAAGCCCAATTGACTTGAAGAGTGGTATGCAATATTGCACTCTTGGATGCCACCACCAATCTCATCACCCAGACAGAAGGTTCAAACCACTGCAGCAGATGCTCCCTGTATACACAATAATGAGAAGCTGCCAAAAGATCTCTTGGTGACTTCACCTCATTGGAGATATTATCATACATAAAGTAAACGGACTGGATGTGTAAGGCAACATTGTAGACCAGGGTACCTATCTCAACTGGTCAAGAAAGTCTTCCAACACTCCATGGGTGAACCGTGGATGTGTCTCCTGCTTACAACGAGCAGAAAAGTATAAGATCAGCCAGCACACAGAGAAATACAACTGCCCAGCTGAGACAAACAGAAGTGAAAGGAAGGGGCCCATAAATTGCTGTAGCACCCATCGTGCACTCCTCCCACACAACATGCTCTCCAGAAGTTTGAGTGGCAACACCTGCTTATCTCACCACCATGGATCTCCAAACATCAAAAACAGAACAAGACATCTGGCAAAATGCTAACAAAATCCTTATGTCTTCACCTTATCCACATCACCAATCTGGAACAATAGCCTGTGCTCTAGGTGCCATAATCAAGCTATCCCAAAACCTTGATTGCATGCATTGATGAAGCACTCAGAAACATCCGTAACACTTACAAAAACAAAATGATTGCTTAATACTTCTCAACATCACAATCTTGGCAAGGATCTCCTTTACAATTATCAGTGGGAGCAGAGAGTGGAGAAACAGGGTCAATTCAGAGACGGAGGAATTGAGCATGATCAAGGATAAAAGAATATCACACCTGGTTCTGCACACTTTTGACCAAACGAAATGCCCGTGTCAATGCAGCCAATCCCCAGTAGTCCCTCTCCATAATTGTCACCCAACATGCCATTTTGTACACACAGGATGCCACTGCATCAAACACATACTCCGAGATCACAAAGAATGCTATCCTGGATCCCATTCCCCAGCCACTGCCATCAGCACCCCTGAAAGGAGCCAGAATAGAAAATGGCATAATTGACAAGTGTAACATTAAGCGATCTGCTGCCTCAGCCATCATCACTCCACCAAAAGCAGTTTTCAGGATGAAGAGACACAATATGTCTCGAAACAAGTCATGGAGGACTGCAAGCCATATCAAGCGAAGCAAGCCTATTTGAAATCCAGCCTTCATTGCACGTACTGCACCAACTCTTTTCCCAACATAAGTGCTCACAACAGTGTAGGCTAAAGTCCCCAAGAGTGCTGCATGCTGAAAAACTAAAACTGCAAAGAAAGCTGTAATTGCACCAGCAAGGACTCCCAACATAAAGAGCACTGTTAAACCCATATGGGGCATTACTCCTCTGTCCATATTTCTCCCCATAATAAGCCTAGCAGAAGGCATTCCTATTGTCACTGCTTCCTCCTGTAAAGATTCTGTTCCATAGCTCCCATTCTTGCCTCGTATTCTGAGCCTCAAAGATAACTGCGGAATGGGTTCTGTGGCCTCAATTTCCCTGCTGCCTTCTACTTCTGCCTGTGATGCTGCTGCTCCTTTGGTCTCCATATTTGCAGAAACATCAAAGCTTGAGGAAATTGTCTATAAAGCAAACACCAAGGTAAGCATAAACACCTACTATATTGCAGTTAGAGTTGTACAAAGTGCAGAAGATGCAGATTGTGGAACTGCAGTAGAAACCCTAACACCAGAGATGTGCAGAATTTGATTCGGGATTCAACAAATGCGAGCTTACCTCCGAATTTTGAGATGCCAGAGAACCAACAGACGAAGACTCCACGCCTACAGATTTATACATTGCCATTTTGTTTTTCGATTCTACGAGGCTTTGCATAACAGCTTCGTCAAGTGAGATGAAAAATGAGGCGATGTATTGAGCAAGTAGCCCCTTATCCTGCGGGCCTTCATAAAGGCCATCATAAAACCCACCTCTCGAAACCCTAATTTCTCGAGCGGAAATATTCTTCGACAGCTCCGGATTGAGTGTATGATGCAGCGAAGCATTAGTATGCGAGGAAGGAAATCCAAGACCAGGAATTAGGGTATAGCTATCAATCACAGTACCGTAAAGCGTGGAAACAAGTGATAATATAAGAAGAGGAGCCCAGCAGACAAGACATATACGCCCTGCCTGCTTCAACAAACTTTGCACACTCTCTTCCCGCAATTGCGGCCTCTCCCTAGTCGCCATCGCCCCAAATGTTGGCCCCCAAATTCCGGTCTTTCCTTTATAAAACGACAGACGACTCCAAATTCTGCCAAGTTCTCCCAACCTCGCTGTTCTCCTCTTCAGAAAACGTAGCCACACTCCGCGCCGTGCCTCAGCATTGTACCGAAACACCAAAGCCGACGACAACGCTCCTCGAGCGCTGCGAAATTCGTATCTTGTGATCGCAAAACCTCGCTCAAAACCATCACCCGCTGAATCCGCTTTCAGAGCCCAACCCTAAAGCCACAGCTACACAAGGACAGGGGATTTGATTCTTCGGCAAAATTTCGCCAAATGGCCAATTTGTTTTTGAGACTGTGGGAAATTTATTGTTTTTTGAGTTTTTAATCTCAGAATTTCGAAATAATTTTTTTTTAATCGCCAGATTCTATCCTAAGTTGCAGCAGGTAGCCAATAATATAGAAGGATGCTAGATTTGTTGGTCGTGCCTACCAAGGCAAGAAGGATATTGTGTTTAGATTCATTATAGAGTATAGTAGCTTAAGGATTATGTCTAGGGGTAATAATAATAGGTCTATTTTTGGAGGAGGATTTTAAAAAGATGATATTTTGGCTTGTGTTGAAAGTTGAGATATTAGTTATAGAGGTATAATATCTTGAAGGATTTTAGTTTCTTTTAGAAGATATTTAGAAGATTATATTTTTTTCATGGTGAAATAATTGAGTTTCCATAATTCTTCTTTTGCCTTAAAATGCTTTTTAATGTAAATGGCAAGGCCACAGTGTGACTGACACACCCCTTGTTTACTTTCATATTTGTATTATCGCCAAATCTGACTAAATCGTCTTATGGATGATCGCCACTTGTGCTACATCACAAAATTGAACAAAAAATCAGTCCTGCACACGAGTTCAAACGAAGCCGAAAGAGACTGTGTTCACTCACACGTTTGTACTTCGACGTAGGTACCTTGTGTGAGGGTATGAGAAAATTCTGGAAGGGTACCAGACAAAGTGGGAGGGTCCCTCTTCTGGAAATTCTGGAAGGAGCTCTTGAGACCCTCTTTCTTCAGAATACTGAGGGTCTTCAGAATGCTTGTCAAAGCTTACAGTGTTGTACCAGTATACAGGGTGCAATTCGGGAACCTGATGGGACCATGATGGGAACCCATTGGGAACTTGAAGGGAACATGTTGGGAACAAATGATAAATGAAAAAAAATCCTCCCCCCCCCCCCCCCAAAAAATTTAAAAGGGGGGGAAAAAAAAAAAGAGGTTGTGGGGGATGGCGGGGCTCCCCATTGGGCGGGCGGAAAAGTTTTTTTCCAAACAGGTT
>Ga0116231_10011076_pt1 | contig 14103 bp, 16 predicted proteins | sample S1TSphgellanicum_2_FD_89695 | JGI IMG/M metagenome (GOLD analysis project Ga0116231, IMG submission 89695) | Host-associated microbial communities from peat moss isolated from Minnesota, USA - S1T2_Fd - Sphagnum magellanicum MG | ecosystem: Host-associated > Plants > Peat moss > Unclassified... | reverse complement strand
TCCTGCACCGTCACTTGATCCCGCAGTCTCGCGAGCGATTCATCCCGCAGTGTGCATGCCTCCTGGACGGTATCGACCAGTGCCCTGCGCGCCTCCATGTGCTCGAGTCTGTCTCGCTTCTCCGTCCACAGCGCGTGCAACCAGATCGCAATGACGATGAGAACAGTGAACCCGTCGACGATGTAATGAAATGACATGATGATCTCCTAGTTAGTAACGACGTTGCTGGAAGTGCGGCGCCGTCGCCGCGGTTTGGGAATCAAGTGATATGCCTCGCGCAGATAGCTGAACTTCAAGTTCAGTTCTTTAGGTGGCAGTCGCCACTCTCTGATAACCCTCGCGCGACCGTATACCCCGTACTCGATGATGCGCGCCCACTGCGGCACGAACAAGTTCTTGCGCTGAGCCTGGACATAGATCCGATGCGACGAGGCGTTGCGGAACATCTTACCCTCTCGTGCATTCGCCATGTCCTGCCGGCACATCTCGAGCGCCTTCTTGCGCGGGCGTATGAGTACGTCGCGCCGCTCGCAGAGCAGGTATGGTCCGATGCCTGCCTGGAAGCAGTACATCTTGAGGTCGGTGCGCAGTCCCATGTCCTTAGGCAGCCAGGTGGGCAGCGGCGGCGGAATAGTTACAACCCTTTGTAAGCGGCTCACCGCGTCGTCGCCGTTCACCGTGCCCTGATACTCGCTCGACGGCTGCTGGTCCCAGGCTGGCACGACGGGGCGCTTGGGACGCACGCGCGGCCGCGGCGGCGGTTCTGGCAGTCTGGTCAGTTCGTTAGGAACGGGATCGGGGCAGTTGCCCCAGGTTTGAATCACCTGGCCGTGTTGAGTCGTTGCTCGCGCCCAGGTCGGCTGGAAGTATTTCCAGGATGGAGCTTGGCTAGGAAGGTTTACGTAAATTCCATTAGGTAACTTGTCACCTTTACGAATACGGCTCATGCGCACGTAGCGCCGCTGACGTGCGTTCTTCCAGGACGGACTAGAGATTTCAAATTGGCATAAAAGCTGGCCGTCGATGCCAGCTTCGAGCAGGTAGATGTAGCGAAAAGAGTCGTTCACGATGGCCTCCGAGTGTGTTTTGGGGTTTTACTGCAGAGGAAATCTGCAGTAAAACTCGAAAATTAGGAATTAAATGTGCACGGTGAAGTCGTTGATTTATCATTAAATTGTTTCATGATTCGGTGATTAGATGGCTTTGTTACTGCATAGTTCCGCGAGAATTACACAAACTTTTAAACGAACTACACTGTTAACTACGTAACTTTGGAAAGACCTTAATGAATCTTTGGCATTTAACAATGCTAAAATCCCCCCAAAAAGTTGCCGTATGATGATTAGAAAATGTTTATATTGATATATATAAAAGTAAGTAAGTGCTCCTGCCTGCTAGCAAAATCAACGACTTACAGAAACACAATCGATCAAATTTTCGCGCTGGCGCGCAGTCATGATTAACGCCATGCGAATCAACGAGTTAGTAAAAATGGCGAGCTACGCAATGGTCGGCTGAAAGCCCTCTGCAGTAACTTTCTAAGATTCATAATGAATCTACCGCATTGGAAACGAGAAAAACCCCTGCCAGTTTCCTAGCAGGGGTCGAGCAGTACACGAGACTTACAAAGGCTTTGTAACTAGATCACTTCAGCTTGCGTTTGCCAGGGGGCTTGCGAACCCGCTTGGCTTTGCGCCGCATGCTCGGGACTACCACATGCCACCATTTGATCATGCGGTAGTCGATTCTCACGTCGTCGTGAAACCAACCCCGAAACATTAGTGCGACGCCTCGGCATTCGCCACGCCGTCGAACCCGAAAGACTCCGCAAGGGCTTGCAGCTTCGCGAGCCGCGCCGTGTTCTGCTCGGTCTTCTTGCGCTTGGCTATCGCCGTGTAGTATTGCTGCAACGCGCGTGCGAAACGCTTGTCGTGATTCACGGCTTTAGCCTTGGGCTTAGTGTTGAAAGCCGCGACAGCCGCCGCGACGTTGCCTTCATCCTTCATGAGCCGGCAGAGTTTGACAGCATCGTGGTATGAGCAAGAGCCGTAGGGACTCGCGCGCAGCGCGTCCTGTAACTCAGGCAAATACGCATGCTGGCGAACAAGATTGCGCGCCTCCGACTTGCTCACTTTTTCGCGTGCCGTGCCGTTCCACGCGAGTTTTTCCGCAAGTTTATCGACGATCACACTGACATCGGCAGCCGCCGGAGTCACGGGTAATCCCGCTTCTTTGCATGCGACCGAGAATTTAATCAGCGAAGTCGCCGAGTTTTTCGCGGTTGTCACGCTTTCGGCTAGCGCGGTTACAACCTTTGTAACTACCGTCGCAGCGAGCGTGGAAGTCTGATTCGTAGCAGTTTTGTCAGCCATGTTTGGATACTCCAATGATTGAATGATTAAGAGAGCGGAATGCCCTCATATAACATCTGTGAGGAAAGGGTTCTGGGTTACAAAGGCTTTGTAACAGGGGGCCGGCCCCGACCCCGGTATAGGGCCATGCCGTGGTGGGGTGGGGGCGTCCGCTTTAGGTACGTCGGATTCACCTAACCAAAAAACCATCAATTTAGGTATAATACAAACATGAAGATATATCGTGTGACGACAATGGGCACAAAAAATTACGGACACATCCCTGCGTTGCCTGGTGCGTACATCTTGAGTGAAGGAAACAAGTGCTATGTCGGATCAAGCAAAAACCTACGAGTCAGACTTCGGACACATGCGTCTCGAAAATTTGGAGAATGGGAGATGCGCTTTTTCGTAGATTCTGCGTATCGGCGTCGGGAACAAAAAATCATCGAGGATCTTCTTTGTGAGCCTTCTGTGCAGGTCGTAAATAGATGCAACGCAATTCGGGCGCTAAAAGAGCGGCATCGACGAAGCTCGTTTCGCAGTGTGGTTCTAGCGTCCGGCATCAGCTACGGAACCGCCATCAGTCGAAAAAGAAAAGGGCTAGATCCTTTTGTCAAACCCACCCGGCACCTGCGGATGATCACAATTAAAGGTGTTACCAAACCTATGTCTCAATGGTGCCGCGAAACTGGCATATCAATCGAGTTGGCGCTGGGGCGCATCAAATTGGGGTGGTCGGTGGAAAGAGCGGTAACAGAAAAGAAGAAACGAATTTCTTGACAACACATTTCCGGCCCACCATACTCCGCCCCTACCTATGACAGCCCCCACGTACGAGCCCCTGACACTTCTTGACCGGCACTCTTTCTTCAAGCTGGTACAATCGGAGTGCGCCCGGCCCGATGTCCTAAAGGAATTTCAGATACACCCCACTGGTCACTGGTTTCGGTGCTCGCAGTGGATGATGTTTTCGGACGCAGGCGTGAACCAGACTTCTATTTTCTCAACCTGCGTAAACCCCGCGACTACGTTTCAAAGCCCCCGCATCTATAGGAGATAGATATGACAACGAGTTTTCCGCTCACTGCGACCATCAATGCCGATGATTCGCTCACGATAACCCTGCCTTCAAACATAGCTGCTGCTATCGCCAACGCAGTGGCTCCGGCGCCCACGCCGACTCCCACTCCGACCCCGACGCCTACCCCTACGCCTACCCCGACGCCTACCCCGACGCCCGCGGACTCCGGCATCACCATTGCGGGTGGCCAGTTCCAGTACGGTGGAAAATCGATCAATTCGCAGCTCGCTGGTGTGAACCAACTGCACTACGACAGCGGTTCGGCGAATTACATTCCGCTCACCCCTGCGAGCATCGTGCGTTACTGGTTCGACGGTCAGTCGTATCCGATGGCGGCCCATGTCGCCAACATCAAAAAGTACATCGCCGCCGGCATCGTGGTCGTCGGATGCCAACCCTATGCGTCCTCCGCACTCGGCGGAGCAGCGTCGACCTGCTCGAGCAACAACGCGATCCTGACCGACATCTCCAACTGGTGGGTTGCGAACGCGGCGACACTGGCACCGCTCTTGAATCCCAACGGCATGTTGAACATTGCGAACGAATACAACCCTGGCTCGGCGTTCGTGAGCGAGTACACGCCGGTCATCCAGGCTCTGCGCAAGGCGGGATATACCTGCCCCATCGTGGTCGACTCGGGCGACGGCTGCGGACAGAGTGTGTCGAACCTCGAGAGCTACGCGGTGGCGCTCGCCGCGGTGGATCCGCTCAAGAACACGGCATTCTCCTTGCACGTGTACGGGCAGACGCCGAACGCCGCGACACTGAACGCGAACTTGGCTGCGCTCTCCGCCATTGCGAAGGCCAACCCGACGCTCACGTTCATGGTTGGTGAGTTTGGTCCCGGCAACAACATCGGCCCGTCTCCGACCATGCTTACCCCGCAGCAGGTCATTGCGGGTGCCAAGGCCGTGAACTTCCCGTGGATTGCCTGGGCGTGGGACGACAACGATGAAGCGAACGGCATGTCGAGCCAGAACAGCTTCTCGATGACACTGGCCGGCCCCGGCACCTACACCCCGACCGGTGCGGCGCCCTACGGCCTGACCAACTACGGCACCGAGATCGTCGCTGCCTTGCAGGGGACGAAGCGGGTCTTTTGATGGTCGAGATCATCCTTGGGTTCATACTGCCAGGCCGCCCCTGGCAGTCCTGGGTGTATGCCCGGGTCGTCAAGGTACCTAGAACGCTGTATGGTGTCGTCGTGCGCGTTCTAGGATTTCACGTCGGGATACGGGTGGGGAGAGTGCAGTGATTTACGCGAAGGTCACACTGCAATATGCGGACTTGCAGGCGGACTGCACCATCGAGTCACCGAATCTCGACGATCTGATCCGCACGGTCACTGAAATGTTGCGCGTGAGCGCGACCAACATGGGAGCTGTAGATGAACGGCAAGCAGGCGAAGAAGCTGCGTTGGTACGCTCGCGTCACCGAGTCTATGATGCCGGATCCGGTGGTCAACGAAAAAGGCGTCTCGAGCCTCCTGCTGGTCTATGAGTACCCGCGCACCGCCAAGAGACGCGATGGCTCTTTTCAGCAGGTCGTTAGACGCACTATTCAGTACAACCCACGCACTAGCGGCAAAGGGTTCTACAAGGCTCTCAAGGGCAAGCGTGCTCGAGTTAGAGGAACGGTTCCATTTGTCCGATACATGTGTCAGCAAAGGATCATCCAAATGCTCACCGCAAAGCGTGAGGGAGCAGCTCGTGCCGCTGCCGAAGTTGAGACACACGGAACTCGAGAGTCTTTGGCTTCTGCACTGCGTAGACCGGCACATACAGGAAATGCTGTTTGACAACTCTCCTGTGCAACTGTCGTTCGACTTTGAAGTAGGGGAGAGCGCCTGAAGAAAGATTCGTTGGGAACCATGGGGTTATACGATATTTTTTAGGCGCACTTGCGACACAACTGTTACGGGACTAGACTCCGGGAATGGACCAAGAAATTATCGCACACGACACTTCTGGACCGACCGCGGCGGTTACGTCCGTGGCGTTCGCGACGTTGGAATGGTTGCATGTGCTCGACGTGATCGTTAGCATTCTGGCTGGCCTGGTGGCTATTACTTCTGGCGTCTACGCGATACGGCACTACCGCCGGCTGCGGAGAGAAAGTGGGAAGGCCTAAATCACCGGAAACCGGTGTTCGGATCCATGTCCGAGTGACGAGGCAGCAGTATGTCAAAGTTCAGCGATTGGCTCGTGCGGATGGGTTTAGCATCAGCGAAACCCTCCGTCGCGCCCTCAGCCAATACCTCGAAAAGTACTGCCAGTGATCTGTCTGCGCCCGCGGTGCGGGCCTGGGTCGAGTCGCTTGAAAAGGATGCTGAGAAAGTCGTATCCTTAGCGGAGTCGGTTTTTCACTCCAAGGTAGCCGCCCCCATGCAAGCCAAACAGGTTGTGTTCCACCGGCTCCACAAGTTCGTCGAAGGTGGAGTGGCGTTTACCCCCGCGCAGATCGCTGCTGCGCAGTACAAGATCCTGATCGGCTCGGCGTCTGCCGCGCAGCAGGAGTACGCGGTTCCCGCCAGTGCGCTCACGAGTCTTGCGCCTACCGCTCCCGTCACCGTGCCGTTCAATGCGATTGGGTTTGCACCCGTCCCAGGTGTCACGTACCACGTCTCTGTGGTCTGTGTGCTCGACGGCATTTCCTCCCCCGTCTCCCCGACGGTGACGTTCACAAACTCCCTCACCCCCGCCGCGGTGGATACCGTCTCCGTGAGCTGATGAGTTACTGGGTCCGGGTCCTTAAATTTAAGGACCTGCACGTCTCGCACCAGCTCCACGACGCTCGCGATGCGATGCTGGGAGGACTTCGGGAATTGGGGTACGAAGCGAGTCTCGAGGGTGGCGACACTCAGATTGTCATGGCCGGCCAGCTCGCCACCGCGACATCGGGTATTCCAGACGGTTCCATCGTGTGGAACTTAGAACAAGCGGGTAACTTTCACTTCTCGCCCGAGTACCAGACTTTGATGCGCCGCTGCCGGGTATGGGACTACAACCACCTGAACATGAAACGATTGAAGAAACTATATGGCGTCGACTCCGAGTACGTGCCGATGGGGTACGTTCCCGTGCACGAGAGGCATAACAAAGGCTGGAATTTCGAGTACGACGTCATGTTCATCGGCTCACTGTTTGCGCATCGGCGTGAAACGATTATCGGCAGGTTGCGGGCTGCTGGACTTAACGTATTCGCGAGCAATTCGTGTTATGGTGAATACCGCGACGAGATCCTGCACAAATCGAGGGTGTTTCTAAACATGCACTTCCATGACGAGATGATCATGGAGTCTCTAAGGTTGGCGATTGGCATGGCGAACAAGAAACCGTGCGTGTGCGAGGTCAACCCCGAGACGGGGGTCGACGCTGACTTGCTGCCGGGGGTTCTCGAGGCGGACTACGATGGTTTGGTGGATGCGTGTCTTTTGTTGGCGCGCAACCCCGACGTCGCGGCGAAGTTCGGCGAAAGAGCCTACGAGACGTTCACCGCGCGGCCCATGCGCGAAGTTTTACGGAGAGTTTTATGAATTGGGATTACCCGCGGGTCATGGACGAGATCACGACGGTCGACCGGCTCGTCAAAGGCGACTACCGCGGCATTGCGCGCTACGGCGACGGGGACTTCAACATCATGCGCGGCCAGCGGGACCGATACCACGCGCCATGCCCCAAACTCGCGCGCAACCTTGCCGAGACCCTGCACCGGGGGTCTAACCATGTATTGAATGCCCTGATACCGCCGCCGCTCGGGCCGTCGCAGGAACTCGCGTATCAGCGATGGCTCATGTATTTGGACGCCAACGCGGGGATCATTCCGTTTTTGGCCGACGAAACGTATGGGTCGTCCAACATCTCGAGGATGGACTCTTGTCCGCACTTGCACACCCGGCAGTGGTGGGACCACGTGTCGCAGTTGTGGAACGACCGGGATATCTCACTCGTCTGGGGGACGGAGCGGAGTCTTACGCCGAAAAAGCTGATGGAGTCGCCCAACGCTCCACGCTCGATTAAGGAGATCCCCTGCCTCGAGAAAGACAATTACAAGCAGCTCGACGAGCTTTTCCAGGCAGTGCTCAAGGCGCGCAAGGAACATGTGATACTGTGTTCAGGACTTGTGACACGGCCGTTGGTACACAAACTCGTCGGAGCGGGCCTTTGCGCATACGACATTGGACACTTGGGTCTTTGGTTTCGCGGTGGCGAGCCCATACCGCTGCCCGACTGCCCGCGTTAGGTCCATGCGCCGACCGGCAATGGGGGGCGGCGGGGCCGGGGTCGACCCTCGGCGATGACTCCCGCGGTGTAGTTTCCGGTGGCGCCAAGGGCGGCATACTGAAGGCAGTCCGCCAGATCCGACGCGGGGTGCGACTTCTCCGGATTGTCGTCGAGGTCACCCGTCTTTTTGCGACGGTAACGGTAATCGAATTTGAGCGCACGCACCAGGATTGGGCACTGGGCTCCATCAATCATTATCGCTGGCCCTCCGTCGACGTTACGCAGAAAGAGCTGTTCGACGGCCCGAAGCCGCCCATCTATTTCGTTAGTTGGCGCGGCATAGGCCCGGAACCCCATACGCTTCAACGCATCAAACGGACTCTCCTCGTTGATCTGCGACTTCTGTCTTCCGGCTGGATCGCAAACCATGAATACCGGGGAGCCCGGAAAAAGTCGGGCAAGGGTTGGGCGAAGCAGTGTATGCATAAACTGCTCAAGGCCCATATCTGTCGAGGTCTGCTCAGCCAGGACGAGAAGACGTCCACGTACGTCTACCTGCGTTATCAGAGCTGCAGGCGTGCGGCCGAAGTCCTGGCCAACCATCAAGGGATAACCGTCCGTCAGCTTGAGCGTGCCGCCAGGCACTACGTGCCAGTCGGGCTTGAAGGAAGTGCGAAAGACGGCCTGGCCTGAGAGGGATTTGCCGTACTGACAGCGAACGTGCACGTCGGCCCAGTCTTCCGTGCTCGAGGCGACGAGCGACTGGTAGTAGTTGGGGCGTAAGTTCTCGAGATTTTCGGCATCGGGCGCAAGGCCGCTCGGCTGCTTGTAGATGGTCCATGAAGCAGGTTTGTTGACCTCCATTTTCATGTACCAGGGGGACTCCTCGTCGGGCGGGTTTGACTCCGCGATGAGTCCGTACCAGGCGTTTTTGCTGAGTCCTAGCGGTTTGAAACGTCCGCATCGGCCGATGAGCGGATCCACGATTTCAATGGGCACTTCGCGAAACTCGGAGATCCAAGCACCGGTCAGGTTGAGCGACAGCAGGCGCTTCTGGTCTTGCGGCTCGTCGAGCGGGATCAGCATCCACGAAGACTCTACCGTCGTGCCGTCGGCAAGCGGGAAGTTGAACGACAACGTCGAGTCGGTCACTTTGTAGCGGTAGGCGGCGCTCAGCCATTTTTCGATTTCGGGGAGCACCGTCTGGCGAAGCTGGCTAGACGTGTTGCGAATGACGGCGAACCGAGTCTGGCGCACGCCGTTCGCGTTGGGAAACTCACTGCATGCGCGTCGGATTAGCTCCATTAAATTTGCGGTCGTCTTTCCGGATCCGTACGGCCCCATGAGCAGACGCACTTCTGAAGTGTCGTCGCGCATGAACCGCTGAATAGTTGGCGGAGCGTTATAATTCGCGATTGGCATTCGGGTCCGCCGTGATAGTGATCGGCGTGTCGGTGCCGACGTTGATGTTCAGAGTGAACCCGGCTTGTTTGGGGCCGGCGTCGACGGGGAGTTTGGCGTTGCGGCCGGCTAGGTCCGCCATGGTCCGAACGGCTTCGATGCGCTGACTCGACGGAATGTCGTTCGCTTTGGCAATACCGTAAAGAACCTCTAGGCTGTCCTCGAGCATGACCTCGGCTTTCAGGGTAATCCGTTTGCCGGCGTTGACGTCCCCCTGCCAGGACTTCAGTGCGTCGCGCACCATGCCGCGGAACAGCTTGTTAGAGGAAAGATGCTTCCATTGGTCCGGGGTGAGGTTGAACCGCTGACGGATCGTGTCGGGGCTCGACAGGCCCGTGGCCAGCTCCATGGCAATCGTGGCGCTTAGGTCCCCTACGGAGAGATCGAGCGCGACTACCGAGGTATTGGCTGAGCCAGTCTCGTCGTCCATAATTTGCTTTTCCAAACTTGATCGTGGACACTAGGGTAGATCGTCGCCCGGCATTCCACAAGGCCCCCATGGTCGCCGTAACCCAACCATCGAATGACCAACGCCTCATAAATCCTCTGTCCCAACAGCGGTATGCGAATCTGCGCGACACTCCCGTCATGCCCCGCGGCGGGCCGCCCGGCAATTACAATCCGACATCAGGCAATCCTCAGCAAGTAGGATCGGTTCCAGGTCGCGCGCTGACGCGCATGTTGACCCCCGACCAAGTCGCCGCTCGGGAACAAGCGCAGCAGATGGCCGCGCAGCCTGGCCAGGAATCCGCAGACTGGCAGAACGATCCGTCCGTCCTCGAGATCGCCAAACATGTCCGGTACCGCATGTACGAAATGCGGAACTTCCGTAACATGATGGGTATCGGGCAGCGATTGATCGACTCTTTGCGGACCTACAAAGGCGTCTACGACCCGGCGCGGCTTCGAGATATCAAAGCCTTTGGGGGATCCGACGTGTTCGCGCGAGTGGTTCCCGGCAAATGCCGCGGTGCTACATCGCTGTTACGAGACATCTATCTTGGACCGGAGCGCCCCTGGGACATCCAGCCGACGCCCGAGCCCGAGATCCCCGAAAACATCGAGCAGTCGATCCAGCAATTGGTCGCTGCGGAGATAGCACAATGTCGTCAGCAGTTGCAGTCGATTCTTCAAGCTCAGCAGGCGGCGCAGATGGCCGCCCAGCAGCAGCCTCCGCCGGGAGCGATACCCCCTGGTGCAGGGCCTGCGGTTCCTGGATCCCCGGGTTCTGTGCCGCCTTCGACTCCTCCTGGACCCCCACCACCGCAAGGAGTCCCTCAGCCCCCTCCGGGTGCCGGGTGGTCGGGACCTTTGGCCCCCGAGATAATGACGGGGCAGCAAACCCCGTCGATGCCGACTCAGGACCAAATCGAGGACCGAGTTGCACAATTGCGCGAAGCGGCGCGTAAGGCTGCCAAAAAGAAAGCGGTCAAGGAAGCCGAGGAAGCGGCCGACGAACTCGACGACATCCTTACTCAAGGCATGTTCTACGAGGCTTTGGCTGAGTTTCTGATCGACCTGCCGATTTTCCCGTTTGCGGCTTTGAAAGGCCCGACCGTAAGAATGTGCTCGCAAGTCAAGTGGGTGGACGGCAAACCCGTCCGCCAACAAATCCCCAAGATGTTCTGGAGCCGGGTCAGCCCGTTTGACCTATACTGGACCCCGACCGCACACAACGTGCATGAAGCCGAGTTTGTCGAGCGGCTGCGGCTTACCCGAGCCGATCTGCTCGCCTGCAAAGGCTTGCCGGGGTACAACGATGCAGCCATTAGCGAGTGCCTGGATCGCTTTCATGACCGGGGGTTCCGCGAGTGGTGGGACGTGGTCGACGTTGAAAGAGCACTTCTCGAGAACCGAGAAGCATGGCCCCGCACGTCCTCAAGCCTCATTGACACCGCGGAGTACCATGGGTCGGTATCTGGTAAGACCCTTCTGGAGTGGGGTATGCAGCCGGATCAGATCCCGGATCCGGAGCAGGAGTACCGCGTCACTGCGTGGTTGATCGACCGATTTGTCATAAAGACGCAGCTCGACCCGACGCCGAGCCAGCGCGCTCCGTATTATGTCACTCAGTTTGAAAAGATCCCCGGTACCATGTACGGCTACGGCCTGCCGGATCTTCTCGCCGACATTCAGAGCGTATCCAACGCGGCATATCGCGCGCTCGTGAACAACATGGGGATGGCGTCAGGCCCCCAGGTCGTCATCAATGACAAGGTGCTGGCGCCGGGAGAAGACGACAACCTCTACCCCTGGAAGCGGTGGCACGTCAATTTCGATCCCGCCATGGCCAATTCGGGCTTGGACCCCATCAAGTTCTACCAGCCCGACTCAAGGGCGCAGGAGCTGCAGGGCATCATTGCGAATTTGAATGTAATGGCGGATGATGTTTCCGCAATTCCACGGTACATGACCGGTGGAGCGCAGGCGGGTGGCGCCGGCCGCACGGCCTCGGGATTGTCGATGCTCATGTCGAATGCGGCTAAGACGCTCCAAAATGTCGCGGCAAGCATCGACCGGGACATCTTCAGTCCGTTGCTGAAGCATCTTTACGAGACCATCATGTTGACGATGCCTGGCGTGTTCCGCGGCGACGAGACGGTGGTCGTAAAGGGTGTGAACTACGCGGTCAAGCGCGAGCAGGATCGCACCCGGCAGCTCGAGTTCTTGAACATGACGGGCAACCCCACCGACATGGGCATCATTGGACCCGAAGGTCGTGCCAAGGTTCTGGGTGCGGTGGCTGGTGCGATTGGACTCGACTGGGACGAGATCGTTCCGGACGACGATGCCATGAAGGCCAACCAGGCGCAGCAAGCTCAGCAGGCGGCTCAGGAGCAGCAGACGAAGCAGCTTCAGGCAGCTCAGATGCAGCAGTCGATGGTCCTTGAGCACCAGGAGCACGCGAATTTGTACGCGGCGCAGGCCGGGCTCGGTGTACCATTGCCAGGTACGGCGGGCCAGTCGACCGGAGCGCCTCCCGTGCCGCCGCACAACGGGCCGAATCCTATTGGCGGTCCGCATGTGGGGCAGAAGCCGAATCCGACCCAAGGGCTGACGACGGCCCAGGAACATGGCACGCAGCAGATGTTTCAGCGGCGGCCGAACATGAATCCAGGAGCTTGAAATGCGAAAGAAGCACGACTACGCGCCGAACAACAAAATCGTTGCCGGCCCGCACAGTTTCAGCGAACCGCACCAGCCGTCGGCCGAACCCGCCGGCGGCGGGGCGCAGGGTCCGCAGATGCCGATGTTTTGTAACGGCGGCAAGTACGCGGACGGCGGTGAGACCAAACCCGATATACTGGGTGGAGGTATCCGCGGCAAGCTGGCCGACTACGGTGCTGCGATCAAGCAGACGGCGAGCGACGCGGTCGACAAGCTCACCAGCAAGAACCCCGTGGCATCCGGCAGTTCCGATGCTTCCTACGAAGGCGTGGGCGGCGCAGCTCGCAAGGCGGCGCAGGATGCGGTCATAGATCAGGAGTCTGGCTAATGCGCAAGAGTCACAAAGGCGCCGAGAAACTCGTCAACGAGGTTACTGGCGGCGAGGCTGCCCCCACTTGGGAAGACCGCCTCAAGAACCAGATGGGCTACGGTCAGATGTCTGACCTTGCTCGTAAAGTCCATGGCAAAGGCAACAAGCACGGTGCCGAGGACGCCTACCAACTGCTTTCGGACTTGGGCGTAAAAACCACGACCGAGAACACAGGGCCGGAACTCGCGGAAGACGCGATGCTTCGGCGTGGAAAACCCGTCGTCTAACTTGAGGAGATTTCGATGAGCCAAGATTTGAGCAAAGACCACAACGTGGCCAAGGGCAACGGTAGTAAATCGGGCCAGACCGGCTCGTTTCACCCCGGCAGCCCGACGTCCCAGAAAGGGGACAAGCAGGTATCGGCGCCGAAGCAGGAGTCTGATACTCACGCCGCTCCCGAGAAAACTTCCAAGTTCATCGGTGAGAGTTCCGGCAACAAGGACCGCAGCATCAACCTGTCGAGCGGCTCGGGCGGCGGTGCGGGTGAATCCCATCCGTTTAGCTCGTCCAGTCCGTTCTTGGGCGCGACGAAGGGGAACAAGGATCGCCCCATCGACATCTCGCGTGGCGAAGGTGGCGGTCACGGCGGCCAGTTCGTTGCCGGCCGCGGTCGCAAGAAGTTCACCGGTAATCCGGAGTGAAACCGACTCGAGAGTTGTGTGAGGCGATTCTTCGGATTCGTTCTTACCCATCTTTTGAGTTGTTTTTGAAGGCTATTGATCAAGCCGGTGTTGACGCGATGCTAGAACTTGTGGACGTGCCGCCTGACCGTGTAGGTCGCTTGCAGGGCCGGGCGAAACTGTCTGCCGAGATTCTGGATCTCGTCAACAATGCTGATCAGTACCTGGAAAAGTTCGAGAAACAACCTAGAGGAGAAGACGCCCATGGGCGCTCTACCAGAGTCGATTCGACGGCAAGCGGAGCTTTCTAAACAGCTCTCTGAAAAGATGCGTGCGGGAACTTTGACCGCACAGGATTTGGCGATGACCCCCGAACAAGTTCAGATGCCGGCCGCCAACGCCGCGCCGCCCGTGATGCCTGCCGGGTTTGTCCCGCAGCCCGCCGGCCCCGGAGTTCCCGGACTCGGCACCCCCGGATTCAATCCTCAGCCTGCCGCCCAAGCGACTCCTTCTGCACCGCCCTCGGCCACTCCGGCCGCGCAAGCTCCGGCTCCCACACCACCCGCGCCGAGTCCCGAGGACGCCGCCGCGGCGGAGCATCGGTTCAAGGTCCTGCAGGGCAAGTACAACGCCGAGGTTCCTCGCCTGCACAAGCAGACGAAGGAGCAGGAAGCTCAAATTGCAGCCTTGCAGAATCAGCTCAACGCGACGCAAAGCCTGCTCGCAAGTTTGGGCACTCCCGCACAGCAGCAACAGCAGGAATCTTTGGTAACACCCAAAGAAGTCCAGGAATACGGTGCCGACCTGCTCGACGTGGTACGCCGCG
>Ga0116231_10011075_pt1 | contig 14103 bp, 9 predicted proteins | sample S1TSphgellanicum_2_FD_89695 | JGI IMG/M metagenome (GOLD analysis project Ga0116231, IMG submission 89695) | Host-associated microbial communities from peat moss isolated from Minnesota, USA - S1T2_Fd - Sphagnum magellanicum MG | ecosystem: Host-associated > Plants > Peat moss > Unclassified... | reverse complement strand
CTCATACTCCCTCACACTTTCTAACACTCCCGGGAGTATGTGATGTGACTCCCGGGCTTCCTCTTGCCTTAACTCCCGGGCTTCCTCTTGGCCCGCACTCTTGCAATGCCTTTGCCTTGACTCTCGGGCTTTTTTCTTCTTGGCCCGCAACCTTGCAACCCCCTTAGCCTTAGTCGCAAGCCCAAAGCTAGGGTTGCAACATTTTGACTAACCACGGCAGTAAGTTTGCATCAAAATTGTTCATATCTTTTCTCACAAGCCACAAGATTCAACATCAATTTCCAACACCTTACACTCCGCAACAAAACAAAATGGTAGAAAGGATGAATGGAATGATTGTTGAAATAGCTCATTACATGCTTCATCGTGGGAATCCTAGTTATATATTAGGCAAAAGCGATGAACATTACCATCTTGTTCAAGCAAGATGTCCTCACAAGGCCATACCAAATGCGACCCTAAAAGAACTATGGAATGGGAGGAAGCCAATAGTGAATCTTTTCAAGATTTTTGGAATCTTGCATATGCACTAAAACTAGAGCAAAAATGTGAATCAAAACTTGAGCCTAAAAATACTAAGTGTACCTTTGTTGGTTATAATACAAATTCCAAGGCATATAGACTCATCGTTGTGCTTAGAGAAAAAATGATCTTGAGTTGGGACATAATCTTCAACAAGATTGTAACTTCTAGCCTCCATCCCCTTGAGAAGACTACACAAGTAGTGGGAGCTAGTCACTAGTAGATTGACATTCTAGATCATAATTTTGACGAACAATTGAACCAATGTTCAAGTTCATGGTAGGGAACAAACTATGCATCCAAGTCCTAGTGAACTTGACAATGACATCACATTGGATTTACCATTGTATGGAAATAATAACACCATTTCTCCACCACATGCACAAATCCAATCTGCAATAAACCAAGAAGTTGTAGTGGGAATGGAGCCACAAGCAATCATGGGATCATTAGGAAAGGAAGCATCTCAAAGGAGATTTTTTTGCATCAACCAAACACCTTTGAATCTTCAAGACCACACATGCATAGCGACCATGGATGAACCCCTAACAATTTCTAAAGCTTTAGAAAAGGAAGATGGCTCATTGTGGAAGCAAGCAACAAATGAAGAGTATAATTCATTATTGAAGAATGGGACCTGGATCCTAATAGAACTTCTAAAAGGGAAATATGCCATAGGAAGTAAATGGGTTTTTAGGATCAAGCATAAATTGAATGACAAAATGGATTGATACACGGCATGGTTGGTAGCCAAAAGCATTAATTTTTAAAAAACATATGTTTTAATTGTTAAGTTTGCATCTAATAGGACCTTGTTAGCTCTCAGGGTGATCCACAATTTTAAAATCCATCAAATGGATGTAGAAGGTGCTTTCTTGAATGGAAAGTTCATCGAAGATGTTTGCATGAAACAACCAAATGGTTACAAAGTTGTTAATCAAGGAAACTTGGTGTGCAAACTCCATAAGGCCATTTATGGTTTGAAACAAGCACATCATGTTTGGAATACAATAATCAACACGTTTTTTAGAAAAATTGGCTTTTAAAGATGTGAGTCAAACCAAAACATGTACATCCTTAGAAATGAAATAGGTTTATCTATATTTCTTGCTATGTACAATGATGATTTACTGATCTTGAGTGAGGATGTCGATTCTGTAAGTAGTGTCAAATCATATTTTAGTAGTGAATTTGAATTAAAGATATTCCAAATAAATGGAATTTGTCTTGGAATACAAGCCATTTGATATAAGAAAAGGAAAACCATTAACTTGAATCAAATAAACTATATAAAGGACGTCTTTAAATGTTTTTGCATATGCAAAATTGCAAACCAATAAACACATTGCTAGATATTAGTTTTAGACTTTGCAAGATTGATGAACCTATGACAGTAGAAGAGGCAATAAAAATGGAAGGAGTACCATATAAAGAAGTGATAGGTTGTTTTATGTACACTATGGTCGCCATAAGACCTAACATCACGTTGTAAACAAGTTTACATTGTGAAGCTAACACATTGGAAAGTTGTAAAAAGAATATTCAAGTACTTGCAAGGCATGAAAAACCTATGGTTATAATATTTTGGATTGGAACATGATTGATCACAATCCAAGGTGATTGTATTTGGATCATGTGACGTTGACTGGGGAGGATACATTAATAGTAGGATATCAATTGTTGGATCTTTGTGTTTACTAGCCAACGATGTTGTTAGTTGGTTTAATAAAAAATAACCAATAGTAACATTTTCGACTCAAGAAAAAAAGTACATGTCAACATCACAAGCAACTTGTGAAGCCATGTGGTTGAGGACATTCCTTACTAAACTTGATTTCAAGCAAGAGGGGGCAACTATTCTTCTAATAGACAGCCAAAGGAGCATCTCTCTTATTAAGAACCCAATTCATCACAATTGGTTGAAACATATTAACATACGACATCACTATGTTAGAGAATTGGTATATGCAAGTGAAATAACATTCGAATATTGTAGTACCAATGAGATGAGTGCTAATATGTTGATGAAAGGAATCCCTAGGCGAAAACGTCATGAGTGTATGTGAAGGATGGATCTTAAACAACTTGAGATTTGATCTACCAAGTGAGAATGTTAGACTATATGGTAGTTCAAATCATTCCAAAAGCTTTTAAAGGCTTCTAATAAAATATAATTATTATTTAAAGGTTCAAAGATTTTAGAATAGAAGAAAATTAACTAAATTATTCTAGCTAAAACTTGTTATAAATCAGGTGGTTAACTCATTGTTTAAATCAAATAGTTGTAGGCATAATTTCCAGAAAATCAAGGTGTCAGGGTATCACCATCCTTGTTTGTAATGGGATTCCTAATATGTCCTTAAGTGGATCAATTTACATAATATATAGTCCACTATTTCTTGCATTCATACATCTCAAATTGACTACTTGCGCTTGTCCTTACTTCTTTTGTTTTTTGTTATCCGCATTATTTCATTCTATGCATCAATTTTTTCATTATGGAGGAAGTAGACCGTTCACAATCCATAGTTCACAAAACAATATGTGGGTTGTCATTTGTTGCTCTAAAAGACATTTGTTAAAACTACATCTAAATTTCCTCTTCAAACTCTCCATTCATAATAAAAATATTTTAATATTCATTTAATGGATCCCCATCTCTCGTATAGTTGCCAATGCAAAGATACATCATATAGATATAAACTTCGCTACTTGTGCGCAAGTTTCGTTGTAATCCATTCTCTACATGTAGGTGAAACCTCTTGCCTCACATCTTGGTATGAAACACTTCAATTCTCCATTTGAACCATGTTTGATCTTAAACACATTTCCTAAAAAAAATATTTTCTTAGTTTTGAGGAAAAACATCAAGGTTCAAGTATTATTGGCTAAGAGGATTTTGTATTTATTTTGCAAGGCATTTTCCCATGTTTTCCATTTCCACTCATCAATTTTTTTTCACGTTTTGGGGTTCTTAAAAACACACTATGATGCATGTTCCACTTCTTTGGTTGTAATCCATTAATAACAAGGTCATTTTTTACATTGTTTCGAGGTTTTCCTCTTCATGTATCTTGTTGTGTGTGATTCAATTGATCATGATTAGGAGGAACAAATGAACCTCCAAAGAAAAAAATGGTGTGGGATTAATCTTGACACCTTTCATTAGTCTCTCACTTAAAGGTTGAACATTATCAACCTCAAATGGTTGACTTCCATTTTCTTCAATCATGATTTCATCCACAACAACATGGTCTATTTGAATAAAGTCCTTTGAACAAGCTTTATCATTAACATCTACTTGATTTGATCTTAGGTCCTTTCACAATTGGGGTACACACAACAATTGTTAATGAAAAAAAATTGCAAATCACTAATTTAAAAAAAAAAACTTTTTTTCACATTATAATTATAGTGGATTATTTTATGCTTAAAATTAAAATGATGTCATGTTAAATTAATAAAATTATTTAATAAAATATTTGACACATAAATGTCCATTTGAGTCATTTTAAATAATTATATTCGTCATTTTGATTGTAGGTTTTTTTAAAGGAATGAAAAGGAATGCATTAAGCAATGCAAATGATTTCAAAATTTTAATGGATAAATAATGATTACATATGCATTTAACAATTTTTATTGGATACATTTGATCAAATTATACACCGTTCACAACTTTTGAAAGATTAAAAATTCAATCAAAAGGGTTGTAAGGAAAAAAATTATGGCCACTTGGTTGATTGTTTGTATTCATTGAATTTAAACTTTGTAACACAAAATGTAAATCACATCTACAAGAAATAATCATGTGAAAAGACATGTCAAGTTGTTTACACAAGCTTATCTACATATTTAATTTTGTAGTAAAAAATTTTGATGCATAAAAATGTATATATGTGAAAAATCACCACCACCATATGAATTATCTTAATTTGAGTTATTCAAATTTTTTGATTAAAATTTTTTACAAGTAATTTTTTTACATTTTTTAGATAATGAAAATATATATCTTGGAATCCTATCTTTTAAAAATGATACCTTAACCATGAATAAAAAGCCCCCTTCATTTGGAACACAATATCCCAACTTTTGATAATTTTAGTAGTTCTACACACATCAAGTGATATGCTTTGAATATTTCACAGTAGCCTATAAATGCATAAGTTTTGGATTTGGACTTTAATATACTTCACTTTTATGTGAAACATGTCCATAAAATTTACAACTAAAACATGCCATGATTCCTATATCATCTTTAAGTTAAGAGTTTTTGTGAAACATTGATTTTTATATATATATATATCACCATGTTCATTGCATTTGCCCAAAACTCAAGCATAAATCTTTATGTAAACATCATGTTCTTAACACATTGCATCATCATGCTATTGAGTCATCACACAACCTAATTTTGTTGAGGAAAATATAGAACATTTGTTTGTCATTGCGTCACAAACTTACCAAACTTTATAGGTTTGTACAAATTTTATGTGAAATCCAGTTTGCATAGGTTCATACAAAAATTGAATGAATTTTGTATTACATGGTTAATATGAACAATATTTGTATGTATTCAATATCTTAAATATTCAAACATATGTGACTTTTTTTTTGAATGACATACATGAATGTTCATGTTTAATAAACAAAAATTGAATCATTTTATGCAAACTTACATCACGATATTTGCATGGATTTAATTAAAATGTAAATTGTACATAATTCACAAGACATCACAAGTAGATAGACACATTATATATAAATAATATAGTATTTTTTGAACCATTTTTACACTTTGAAATCCATTGATTTTGCATAAACATGTTATTTACAATTTTTGCATAATTATATCAAGATTTTGTGATATTGGAAGTTTGTGATGTGGATTCCACATTTGGCCAAAAAATAATCACACTTTTTTAAAACAAATTATTTTTATTTATTCAATTACAATATCTTGACATTTTCCTCTTTTCCATTTCCACCAATGCCTCATATTTTTTGGAATTATCAAAGACTTGACCACTAGAAGAAATTCACATAATAATGACTACCATTTTAGTCATAAAAGACAATATTTTAACCATAAATGACATATGAAACTACAAAACCTTCCAATCTTTTTGGACAAGTGGCAAAAAATAACTAGTTGCTTAAAAACACCATGTGGTTTCCTTGTGGCACCCAATCATAGCAATAGTCACATACCTTTTATGACTAAGGGTGAATTTTTCATATGTTGCCTTAAACAACCATCCTTTTGATGTGGCATCCACTAGTTCTAGGACAATGTGATTATTGTGGTTTGTAGATGCTTATATGATTATCATGCGAAACCAAATCATGCCATATGTTCATTTGTGGCATTTCATGACTGGGGGGGGCGGGGGGGTTCTTAACCTAGCATAGGTTACTTTAAAAACCTAAACCTAGGTTCCTAACCTAGCATAGGCAACCTATATGCCTAAATAACAACCTAGGTTTAGTCCAAATATTCTAGGTAACCTAGCCTACACTATGTAGTTTAACTAATGACCTAGGCCAAATATATAGATAGGTTGCAATGTTGAAGACTTGAACCTTTCACCTCCACATTGGGGGATCCTTAACCATAACAACACATTTTCTTTATCATATTATTATGATCATTTATTCTTATAAACCACCTAGGTAGCCTAGTTTAGCTATCGTACTTGATTTACATACCTAGTTTACCTAACCTAGCTACCTAAATAACTTGTCTATTTAATTATTTACCCTAGCAACGCACCTAACTACCTTCCTTATAATCAAGCGTAGCTAACTATGTAATCTACTTAATCTAACTTAATTAACTAAAAAGTAATTACCTTTTTTGCCTACTTACCTAGTTTAGCTTACCTACATAGCCTAGTTACCTACCTAACCTAGATTAAACAAGTTAGCTTAGCTACCTAGCTAGACCACCTAGCCTACCTTGTTCTTACATAATACACCTAGCTACCTATTTATTTACCTACCTATTATTTAAAGCTACCTTAGTTAGTATAATATACTTAATTAACAACCTACCTACCTACCTACCTACCCTACCCTACCCTACCCAACTAGCTATCTACCCAACCTACCTACTTAGCTTAACTACTTATAGTTTAATCATCCTACCTAACACAACAAGCAATTTTGTCCTACCCAACTAGCCTAAATAACTAACTAGGTTAGTTAGTTATTTTCCTAGCCTAGCCCAATTAAGCTAAATTACTTACCTAGCTTATACCTAGCCTAGTTACATATGTACATAGGTTAATGAACCTATGTACACAAACTACCTACATGTAACTTAATTACATATCTAACTTAGCCTATTTTGTCTAGCCTAACATAGTCTAACTTACTACCTAGTCTACCTAGCCTAGCTTAGCTTAGCCTAACTACTTACCTAGTTTATCCCAACTATCAATAGAAGAAATTTGAGAATTAATGATTCAATTTATAATTACATTTCAATTGCAGTAGACACTTTCAACTACAAAATGCTCCAATCACCTAGACAAGTTCCATTGGAAAACTATTCACAAAAAACACCATGTGGCATGGAACTCGCATTGGTAATCACAAACCCTTGCAACTACAATCCATATTCTCATCCATTATCATGGATGAACCTGAATATGACATTGACCCCATGTAGCTTACATGGAATTTGACCTTGCAACTACATTTGCAACAACATCTACGATTACCTTATGAATAGTTGCATGATGCCAAGTGCCCTAATTATCTAGATTAACCCAATTACCTACGTAGCTAAAATAATATGTAAATAGATAATAAACACCTACCTTAACCTACTTAGCCTAGTGTAACTTAGCCTCAAGACACCTACCTATTTACCTAGGTAAAATAATAAGTGAATACCTAATAAATGCCTATCCTAGCCTAACCTACTAGGCACAACCCAACATAACCTACTTAAGCTAACCTATCAGCTTAGTATAAATTAACCCCCAGGGTGCAAGTACAAGGACTTAATTAGATGTCCTTAATTAATTAAATAGATGGTCAACATACTTATGTACCTACAAGTTGCAAATTACCTAGCTTAGCATACATCACAAACTTCCAATATCACAAAATTTTAATAGAATCAATGCAAAAATCATAAAATAATATGTTTGTGCAAAATTCATGAGCTTCAAAGTGTAAAAATGGCACATATATATATATAATTTATATATAAATAATGTGTCTTTTTTACTTGTGATGTCTTGATGTGAAATACGGAAGATTGACATTTTAACTAAATATGTGCCATTATCATGATGTAATTTCATGTAAAACTATGCAATTTTTTTGTATTATACATGAACATTCATGTACGTCATTCAAAAACAATGTTTCATTTGTTTGAATATTTAAAATATTGAATACGCACAAATATTGTTCATATTACCTTAGCACGAAATTCATTTGATTTTTGTACAAACCTATGAAAAATGGATTTCACACAGAATTTGTAAGAACTTGAAACTAAGTAAGTTTGTGATGTAGCTTTAATGCCTAGCTAACATCCTAAGCCTACCTACTAAATAACAATAACATTTTCTAATCTACCCAGTAACCAATAAATGAACTTATACACTTTGAATTGGAATAACAATTTAAATGCCATGTATTATTAATCATCTATGCGTAGTTGCAAATATAGTTGAAAAAGCTATTTAGTTGATAATGGATGACATATGCTCATTTTCATTAATCTTTTCATTTAAACTTGCAATATTCACAAATTCTAATCACATGGATCCATCATAATGTAGTTGCATATGGAATTATGAACACTTGCAATTATGGTGACACATAGGATTACTACAAGTGTGGTTACAAAATGAGTTAATTTGGACATTAGTCACATGCACTAGTTGCAAACATGGGGTTGAAATGAACAAGATTTCTTTTAATGTATCTAAACCACCTAGCTTAGGTATGTGGCCTACCTATGTACATGTGATCTATTCATCATGTTGTATAATTGGCATACTTGATGTACAATTGGTAGAAAATACCACAACAATTGTAAAAGTAATTAGGTTGTTATCCATAAATGGATGCATAGTTAATAATGGATGATAAATGTTTATTTTCACTTTACATTTCCATCCAAACATATAGTAATCACAAATTGTAATTGTATCCACAAGAAGAAATATTTTCTTTTTCCACTACCCAAATTCATTTAGGTTTTTAATGAAATAGGACAAAATTGACTAATATGCAACTTGTATGGTTTTGGTAAAAAAGAACTAGTTGATTACGACATTTTTAATGAAATGTTTTATAATCGTTTTGGATAATCACAAGTTGCATTAAATAATTTTTAATCAAAAATTTATGACATGGATATATGATGTCCCAAGTTAATATGAAGCAGAATAATGCACCACATCATCATATAATTTTTTTCTCCCCCCCCCCACCCATTTTTTTCAAAATTGTGACAAATTTGCATGACATGAAAAATTTACATGCCATGAAAAGATTTTATTATTATTATTTTTTATTTTTCAAGTTTGTCAACAAAAATGTTTTGACACCATTAAAACACGATGTACATTGAATCCACCATGATGTATATGTTTGTAAATTGCATTTGTACAATATATAGTAATGTTGTAAATTGCATTTGTACAATATATAGTAATGCATGCATCCATCAAGGATTGAACCCAATACCTCATGGAAACACTAAGGTTTTAACCACCAAATCACTTCAACACTTTATTAATAAAGATGAAAAAGTTGAACTTTACCGTGTTTGGCATGAAATGATTAGGAAATTCAAACTTTAACATACATCTTTTTTTGCAAAATTTATTCAAATGCTACAAATGAAAAGATGGTCTTGAAGCTTATTCAATAATGAATTCAAAAAAATTATTATAATTTACAAAAAATAAATTTAGGATGTTAAGAAGAAACTTGAAATAACATTTCATGAATAAATCAACAATTATTATTTTTGTATAAATTGACCTAAAATCTTTGTAAGTTCAATATGAATTCAAAAGTGCATTTATTAAGTCTTTCATATTAAAAACATCATTAGATAAAATAAGCCCATTTTTTGAAGAATCTCAATTTCTTATTTTCCCCAATATGATCAAGTATAAATTTATTTATTTATTTTTACAATGTTGTTAAAATGGTAATCATCCATAAAAAGATTGTCACATTTGGTTATAGACAAGTTGTGTACTTGAAAACTTGTTTAAAATTTTCAATATTATAGTTATTTTCAATAAATTGGGGTCAATTTTCTTTTTTTAAAGTTACTCCTAATGATTAGAAATTTAAAAGTAATTCTAATAATTCCAACCTTAAACACATAAACAATTTTAACATCAAATTTATTTGAAAACATTCAAGTTCAGTCTTTGAAATGATCATAAACCTTATCCAATTTTTTTGAAAATTTAAAATAAATATTAATGATGTAACCAAAGGTTTTTTTTGTGGTGAATTTTCAGCTTTTTGCAAACATAAAAAGGGCCATCAACATCAACAAAGGATTTTTTATATAAACATATTTCTTAATTTAAAATTTTACATTTTTATTTATTTATAAATGATATAATTCTACAATGGGTTTTTGAACTTGTAATCAAAATATAAAAATGATTTAATCAATAATTTATTTAAAATTTTACAATTTAGAAAAAATAACTTGAAAAGGCTTTTTTTAAAAATTGATTACATGTCATCAATAAATCTACAATTTTTTTTTGTTTAAACTGACCTAAAATCTTTATAAATTCAATGTCAATTCATAAATGCATTCATAAGTATTCTACAATTTTATTTTCAATACATAAAATATGTAAATTTTTTTTTCCATATTCGTCATCTCTTCTTTTAAGTCCATCACTACATCTTTTGAGTGAAACCCTAAAAACAACTCTGTGCAACTCCAAGCAAGCAAGCTTGGTTGTAACACCGAAAGGATATCTATTCATATTTTAATTAAATTTCTTTAAAAAATAAAACAATCTAAGTATTGAAATGCAATTAGTGTGTTTTATTTGGTGGAAAGAGATGGAGTCTATGTTGAAAAATTTCATGGAAGTGATATAAGCACAATTAAAGGTTAATGGTTGAAAACCTAGGATATGATGAAAGGGTGTTTGCTTTTTATTCATGATTTCTCAGTTATGATGAATGTAGGGTTTAAGAATCCTATTCAAAATTTACTTGTTAATTTAATCTTAATCAAACAATTACACGACTAAAAGTCACATATCTTTTTTTAAGATTGAATTTTTAAATTATATTTCTTAAATATCCATTTGTGAGTTGTCTTTTATAACACACTTTTCAAACTACCTTATTTGTCTCTCTCTTGTGATTTAGTGTATGATTCATAAAGTACATTGGAGGCGAATTTGAAAATCGAATATAGTGTCATGTGTGTATTACACATTCACTAAGACAAGAGATGGTATAAACACATAATTTATAGTAATAAAAAATTGAGGATGATATTAGTACAAAGTTCAACAACTAATAAAAATCAATCAACTCTTATAAAATTCAACATTTGCTACCCAACTCTTTAACTTGAACGTATGTTCAAAGTTGTTTTTCACGATTTAGATTTTGGTTCTAGCAAAATGCTAATGCATGGTCCAATTCTTGTTCTAGTTTTATCAAAAGGATAGAGGTTTGGGTTTAAATCATAAAAACTTGAATATGAACTTGTAGATTTAACACTACAAACCTAAAAAAATTGATAAAAACCCGAAATTTTTATAAAAAAATCTTTAAGAAAAAAAAAAATTCCCATGTTAAGAGGAATTGGAGTTTAAGAATCCAAATTTATAATTTCTTGGGTTTAATATGTGCACTTGAAGGCTTCACTTAAAAAGGTGAAGATACTAGTGTAGGCCCAACCCCTCTTTCCCACCCCCAACCACAAATTTCAAGTATCACAAAAATCACACTAAATATAGAGAATTTTGTGTCTAACCCCATATTTTCTTCTTTTGCACCCATTAGTCAACTTGTCACTATAGAGAATTTGATGTCTAACTCCATATTCTCTTCTCTTGCACTCATTAGTCAACTTGGTGACATCATATCAACATGTTTCAAAAAAAATTTGAGATTTTGATGGATGGCTTTTTGATTGGAAAAATGAGAGCAATTTTGACAAACTTGATTTTTTTTCACACATGAATGGTGAAAGTAGTAAACTCTTTAAATCATTGTGGCTATAGTGATTTGGTTATTTTCGAATGCATGTGGCAAAGGTTTTTGCATCAAAATAACAAATAGTGGCTACAAGAAAACAAATGAAATATAAATATAGCAAGAGTCATAGCAAGTTTCATTGCAAAACATTATATCAATTGAGTTAATGTTGTAGCTTATAATACATAGAATCATATTGTCCACCCAATTCTAGCTATATTGAATGTTCACATTCTTGTTAAAACTTTATGGGCATTGTGAAAGACATCTAAGATGTTATGGGCCTTCAATGTCCATAACTCATGTATATTCTAAAGGCAATTTGGAGAAGTAATGTGTTTAAATTTTTGATGGCTTCATACACATGTGCTCCTTTTTCTTCACCTTGTGCCACCATATCATCAAGATTACCTAATAATCTCTTGATTGGAATTTGAAAACAAGAAAAAGACCACAAACTTAGAAATCTTCAAATAAACAACTAACATTTAGATGACAACATTAGAAAAGTGTGCAAGCACAAAGTTCAAACAACTCAAAGGCAAAATGTTAAATGTTTTGAAGGTTAGTGGGTTAGTGGTTATGCGCACATGTTAGCTATGGAGCGGCTAATAAACCCCAACCATGCCATGAAATATTTGCAAAGTGGTGAATGTATTTGCATGACATGAGTTTTCATGTGGCAATCCAACCTCTTAGTATTATCATATAGTGGCTACCATTGCATGAAATTCAATGGAATCTTGGCTATATTTCTCTTTTTACCCCACTTGTTTTCCTTGTACTATTTTTAGCACCCTTAATTTGACCATAGCATTTTGGCTATTTTTAGTCACCAAGAGAAACTCTACATCACATAGTGAATTTCACTATATATTCAATCCCATTTTCTTACACTTTCCTAGCATTGTGGCCTTGGTTGTGGTCTTTGTTGTCCAACCTCTAGCCCTTTTTGTCAATATGGTTGGTGTTTGTAGTGCTGTAGTCTAACCTCTGGTGTCCTCTTGTTTGCACTTTTCTCAACATAGTCTAGTGAGGTTTTGTATGACCATATTGTGGGGGCAAGGACTAAGAGCATCTCCAGAGTGAAATAAATAGAAAACAAAGCCAATTATGGAAGAAAAATATTGATGGCCAGGGAAGCTCTACATGACCTTAGCAAACTCAAAGTGGAAAAGGAAGTTAGTCTGGAGAGCAAATGAGAAATAGAAGCATCGAAAAGAAAGAAAGCAAGGACGATCAACATCCTTGCAAAGCTTGGAGGGTAGGTTGCAAAAAAGTTGTTAAAAAAATGCAAATAAAATGAAAATGCTTTGAAAGCTTGATTAGTAAGAAGGAGAGGACAATGGAGATAATGAAGATGCTCTGAAAGCTTGGGTCAATAAGTAGGAGAAGATAATAGAAAAAAATAAAAATGCTTTTAAAGCTTAGATCAGCAAGGAGACTTGAGAAAGTAATGGATTAACGAAAATGTTTTGAAAGTTTGGATTAGTAAGAAAGAGAAAACAACAGAAATCAATGAGAATGCAAGCAAGCTTGCATAAGGAAGAAGAAGCAGAAGATGGAGAAATCTAAGATGTGCACAGAAAGTGACAGCACAAAAAGAAAAGGACAAGACGCACAAGAAAAGATAGACAGAAAGCAAAAAAAACCCTAAGTCTAAATCTGGCTAAAAAATTCCCAGAACTTCATGTAGGGGAAAGTCCTGGCTTCAGGACCTTCCGGATTTTTGGCTCGGCCGACCGGCCTCTGGCTGCGACCTCAAATCCGCAAGGTCCTGGGTTCAGGACCTTCCCCTGTACCTAAAGGCACGTCGTATTGGCGGAAGAGCCGTCCGTTAACATCGTATTTCATGCATGGCATCGTGGTTTACGCTAGAGAAACCCCCTTACTCGAACAAAAGATGCGTCAATCTCGTCCGTCTGTCCACTGGCGAAGACAAATCCCAGGCTGGGCTAACCCTATGGACGGCACAGCGAACGCACCCACTAGTGCAAGTGAGCGAAGAAAAACCGCCTGTGGTATGTCTGTACTCGTACGCAAATATAAAAATGGGTTCGGCCACACAACAGAGAAGAAAAAACGAAGCAGCACTTAGGTTTGCGCAATGAAGGAAAGATCACCAGGTCGGTAGAACCAACCACCACCGAAAAGAAGACAGCACTTACCACCCAGTAGCGGAAGGAGTGGCCAATAAACGTGACCTTTGAGTTTTGTTTGCAGAGAGTCGAACATGGTCCCTCCCCCCCCCCCCCCCCCCCCCCCCCCCCCCCCCCTCCTCCCCCCCCCCTTCTCCTTTTCTTTTCTCTCCCGCTTTCCTCGCAGCACACACCCCGGGGAGGGTGGGGGGGG
>Ga0116231_10011074_pt1 | contig 14105 bp, 9 predicted proteins | sample S1TSphgellanicum_2_FD_89695 | JGI IMG/M metagenome (GOLD analysis project Ga0116231, IMG submission 89695) | Host-associated microbial communities from peat moss isolated from Minnesota, USA - S1T2_Fd - Sphagnum magellanicum MG | ecosystem: Host-associated > Plants > Peat moss > Unclassified... | reverse complement strand
TTCATCAACCTTTATCTTTATGGCTAAAAACTGAAAACCAAACATAGAACTCTGGCTATTTATATCTCTCTTTTTCTTGGCTCACTTCTGGCCATTGAAACCGACCAAAATCACTTCATTCCGCCAGGGAAAGAAAGAAAAAAAAAAAAAAGGCTGGTTGGTTTCCCCCTCCCCCCGCACACACACACGTTTGTGAAAAGCCTGTGCGATCGAGGACCCTGCTCAGTGCCGTCGGGATGTGAAGACGAAAGTAGGCGGAGAACTAACGGTGCTTTGTTCGTTGTGTGTCTCGAGGGGCGCGCATCGGAGCTTCTCAGCAGAGGGCGATTTCCGAGCCACGAACAAGTGATATAGAAGGAGCTCCAAGTAGTAAGAATCATCATGATGTGGCCTCGTCTCGCAGCGTCTGCAGCCGTTCGTGCCGCCGCTAGGGCAGCGCGTCGACCTTCTCTTACCTCAGGTACTTGTTATAATCCACAGGTCTGCTTATCCATTCCTGTTTTTCCATCGCACTTGCCGAAAATCGAGAGGAGAGGAGCAGCTTCATTTTTGAAGTCTCCTTTCCACCGCCTACTTCTCTTCTATTGTTTTTGTTGTTGTTGTTGTTATCAATGTTGCCGAACGGTTGTTTCTGCTTCTTTTCTCAGGCAGTTGTAGTACATTCAGGAATCTGTTCTGGCATTTTTGCTCAGTTGATCCGGCGGTGATGCAGCATACATGATGATGATGTTGATGTCAGATCTGTGTGCTGTGGTGCTTGAAATTTGTCAGGGCAGTAAGTGGTGCTTGCTTTTTGTTGAGCTATTTTTCTGCTGCCTCATCGGTCCCGTTTAGTTCAATGCGGGCGCTGTGGCTTGTCGGTGACTTTGGTCCAGTCATGGTGTAATTTCTGTGTCGTGAGTTAGCTTGCCAGGAAGTAGCAGCATATGCGTCTCTGCGTATTGGTGATTTCAAGGTGTTTGTGAGGTGATTTTGTGCTGTTCGTGACCTAGATCTTGATAGTTATGACTGATAACGAATGCGGACAAGGCATGAATTCGGTTCTGGACGATTTATTATTTCTCAGGGGCCTTCTTGTCTGGACAATGTCTTTTGATGCTCACCTCACTCGCAGCAAGGTGATACCTCTGCTGTCTGGATAAGGATCTGTACAGAGTTTGTGATGGTGGTGGAAGCTTTGCCTGGGATCTGAATGGAGTCAGATTCGGCTGATCCATTTCCCCCTTCTACACTGTTGGTCAATTCTCCTTTTCAATGGCCAGCATTCTGGACGCAGTTGGGATCTGGTGTTTATAAGTGACATTGGTTGACAGATTCTCTGTGGTTGTTAAGTGCTTGTTTTCAAGTTCTTTGATATTTGTGGCTACTGAAGGATTGTATTGTACATAGATTTTCTTGTATCCAAAAAATATGATCCCTTTGTTGGTGAGTTCAGTAGTTCTTTCGCATCTTGAAATTGATTAATAGCTCCTCTTTGACCCTTTTAAAGTACCTGGTTCAGGTTTTATGCGAGTTCACGTCCTGCTCTTCCCAAGGACTGCACATAGTTGCAAATGTGATTCCTTTGCTTGTGTCTTGAGCTGCTCTTGATTTATATTGGTGGCCTATAGACTGTAAGCTCCTTTCCAGGTTTACTAAAGCAGTAAAGCAGAAGTAGACTGGTTCAAGAAGAAGGGTTGATTCCAGTACATCCATAAATGTTTAAATGTCAAATGGTAGGATGGAGATAATTGAGTTCTCTACTTGATCACATGGCTTCCACAAAAAATAACAAACCTTCTTGTGACTGAAAATTGGAACATGGATTTGAGAAGGTAAAAACCTAATAGCTTCAATTGTAAGGATCAAGATTGTGCATGGGTTGAAGTTTTGCAAAAATGTAGCTTGCTTGGTTTTTTCGAGCCATGAACTGTACACTTGGCTTGAAAGCCATAGAATTAGTTTTTGTGTAGAGAATAGAGAATACTGCTATTTGTAATGTGTACCATACCTCTGAACTTATGGTTAAATGGCTGCAGAAGGAAGAACTTTACTGGCAGCAGCTGTATGCAAGGGTAGTCCTGCAAATGCTGGAAGCATTGTGCGGGCGTTGGCAGACACCAACCCAGGCTACAGCAGATGGTTTCCTGCTGCAATCTTCCTACCTGCTGCTGGTTAGTGTCATATGCCATCTCTGTTATGAATTTGTAGGGCCCAAATGCAGTCTTCTGCAGTCAATACACCATGAACACTCTTGATGTCTAGGGTGGCTGGAAAGAGATATAAGTTTGGAGGTTTTGGACACTATGCAAAGTTGATGTTTGGAATGCCTAACTCTCACTGTCTAAATTCTAGTTTCAAGGAGCTGGTTGCAAATGAGGGGAAATGAAAAATTCTCTTTGGTTCTGTCTCCAAGAGGATGCTACTATTTTAGCAACTAGAATCAGCACTCCGTAAACACTAACTCACAATGGTTAGAAAGAGTTTGCAGGAAACCCTGCACCATGATGGATATCAAATTGCTGAACACAGATGTTCTAACATCAATACTGTGGGTTGGATCTGCAGTATTTATGGTTCAAGATCCAACATTGAATGCTGCAGAGGTAAATGGTATTGTAATTCTTTTCGTGTATTGCTTCCCTGATTAGCATGCTAAAAGAACTACAATATTTTGCCAGATAACTGGTGCAGGGGGGATGTGATGAGATTGTCTGGACTAACCATGTAAAGTGCAACATCTTTGTGGTTTCTGATAGCTGGAGCGCACTTTCATTGCAATCAAACCAGATGGTGTTCAGCGTGGCCTGGTAGGTTGTTAGCTAGCCTCACTATTTAGGCAAATTGCAGAGTTTGGGCATCACCACTGTCAATTTAAATGTGTGTGGATATCACATTATTTTAAACTAGCTGTCAGTCAATTGACAACTGTTTGCCTTTGTTACCTCTTACAGATCTCAGAAATCATTGGTAGATTTGAGCGCAAGGGATACAAGCTGGTGGCAATCAAGCTTGTGATTCCTACAAAGGAATTTGCTGCTCAGCATTATGATGACCTGAAAGCGCGTCCCTTCTTCAATAGCTTATGCAACTTCCTCAGCTCTGGTCCTGTGGTTGCCATGGTGAGTGTTCCTGGTCCTCACCTTTTTGGGATGCAAATATCTTGATCAGCCAGGAGGGTGGAGTATGCATTCTTGAGGTTCTTAAAGTTGAAAACTGTCCAAACAGGTTATATGGAAGATAATGAAAATAACTGAAATGTCCCAACCCCTTGAAACCTTGAGTATTGAAAAGAGATGTCACCATCTGATTCTTTGTTTCCATAAACAGGTCCTTCCATTCTGAACCTTCCCAGTGTCTTGGATGGTTCCATTGGCTCTGTAGAAGGATTTTTCCATCTGTCTTTTTAGCTTGAAATTTGTTCAGGGATATTTCAATCATAAGGATATTGGAAGGGCTTAAGACTTCTCTGAGAGTTCCAGTTAATTTTAAACATTGAATTTACTACTTTCTGAATTTTAATAAATCCTTATCATGGCCATGTAACTACAGCTGACCTAGACATTATTTCAAGCACTAGTATGATTGAACTATTTCTGAGAGGTATTAAGTCTACAAGGTACGCTCTCAGCTTTGCCAATGATAGCTCATTCACATTCATTGTCAAGATATCATTCACTTAGTTGGATCCTTTCAACTCTTTGAAGTTGTTGATGCCATTTTCTTGAAATATCTGAGGATTGACATTTATTTTGACTTTATTTACAAAGATCCTCAGCCACAATATGCTAGTATTAACAGGACTTGCATGCCATGTATCTTGATACTGGATTCTGAGTTATTGACCATCAGCTTTCCATATTCTTAAGGTGCAGTAGTTCCTAGGATCTCTTCATCATCATCATTCAATTTATTGCTTTTCAAATTTTTACTAGAATGAACCAGGGAATTGTTCAATGAAGTGAGATTGGTCTTTGGATTTTGAGCAGTTGGAATCTTCAAATTGATTCCTTCAGGGCTTTTTTATTCTAAGTGGGGAGTTTTTTGAGTCATTTGATGGTAAATCAACTCCAATTTCTTCTCTTTTCTTGTACTTTTCCCTTTTTAGTCTTTTGTCTCTTTTGTGTTTTCCTTGGTTCTCCTTCATCTCTTCTTTTCTGGTTTTTGTTGCCTCTGTGTGCTCACCAGTCTGATGGCTGAGTTTCCCAATATTTGTGGATTTGTTACATGCATTTATTAGAGGTTGCTCAAATGCAAAGTATGTAAGGTTGTTGATATGTATTGGATGTATATGTGTAAGAGATATCTTTGAAACTGGACACTCTTGATAGACTCAATGAGGAATCAGTATCAGGAATCCAAACTGTTGAAACAAGTCTAAGAAACTAGTGTCAACTAGCACATGGGCAAGAAGGCTGGGTCTCTTTTATCATTTTGAAACTGGCCAAGCTTTCTGTCATATTGTGTTCTTTCAATGCCAACTGTCAAACACTGAATGAGAAGTTGATTATTGTTGTGCAGGTATGGGAAGGGCAGGGAGTGATTAAGTATGGGCGAAAGTTGATTGGTGCCACAAGCCCTCAAGCCTCAGAGCCTGGTACAATCCGAGGAGACCTTTGTGTGCAAGTTTCCAGGTTGGTCCCTCTCAAATTCAGATTACTTTTTGCCAGTTTGCAATTGTAACAAATTGGATGTCCTCAAGCTACCACAGCACTGAAACTGCTCTTATATCTGAATGATGAAATCTGAATAAGACAGTATTCCCTGGATTACAAAACCACTGGGTTACATTCTTGGAAAAGGAAAGGCATCCATAACAATTCACTGGGCAGCATGACAGCTCCCCATTCATCTGTAGTGAAGCAAAAGTAGTATGCCACTGCACTGCACTAAGAAATAGGTCAACCAGCATGGGTCTGGGGCTTAAATGGTTTCAAGCTGCTAATTGGACTCAAATCCAACATGCTTGGAGTGAAGTTGGGTGCTTGGAGTCAGCATCTTCTTGGAGGCAGGTGCTTGGTTTCGGAGTCTGAGACTAAAAAAGATCTTAAGTGCCTCTAAGAAGTGACATGGTTTCTAAGGAAGCAAGGGTGTATAACTCTACCTCCTCATTTGGCACCAATGTCATCTGGGGGAGGAGGTTGTGCAGGGATTCAAAGACCTGTATATTTCAAAGCATACAGGTACAGAGCCAAGAAGGGTTCAGAATGACAGGGATAAAGCCATCTCCTTGCTAACATGGTTTCAGGAAATTCCCTCCTGCAGAATCATTTAGGGTAATCAGCCTGATATTCTGTGTAGTTTCTGTTTCTTACTATTTGATGTCTGCATGGCATTTGGGCTGGGACAACAGGAACATCATCCATGGCAGTGATGGGCCAGAGACGGCTGTAGCAGAAATAGGGTTGTGGTTCAAACCTGAAGAGCTCATTAATTACACCCACAATGCTGAGAAGTGGCTATATGAATGAGATGCGGTATCTTGCATATTTCCCAGGTTTGCTGCCATAAACAGGCTAATATAGTAACTCTTCTAGCTTCAAGATGTGCATAAATCAGCATGTTTGTGAGACTGACATGACTTCACATGAGCTAATAAAGTACATTCAGATCAGTTATAAAAGAATTCCTTACCTAGTGCAACTCCTAAGGTTGAGATGATCAGACCATTATAAGAGAAATAGCATGGTGGCCCCAAGCTGTGTTTAATGGCTTTCAGGGGCTTTTATCTGAGCATGCAGACTCCACCCACAAACTTGATGTGGACATTTGCAACTGCTATATTAGTCTATTTAAATTTGTTGGAATGTAGTACTGAGCTGAGATATGGACACCGAAAAGAACCCAAAGAAGATGGAATTGGGAAGAAGCCAAAGGGTCTCTTTTCCATGCACATTCTTGTTGTGAATTTCCTGGTACCTCACTGTTCAGTATTTGTGGTCAAGTTGTTCAATGTTGTTTACACTTAGTTATATCCTTGCAAACCATGATTGAGTGAAAAACATCATCTAAACAATGACCTCTATGCATCTGCTGTGGACTAGAGAAATGCATTTGATTCAATTCTTTAGTGAAAAAGTTTTGGGAAAGATTTGAACTTTCAATAATGTCAATAACAATTACCAGTCATGTACTTGATATAAATGTGTGTTGAACATGGTAGAGATTGGAATTGAGGCAATCCATGTGCAATTTTTATGTGTCAAGGTATTTATGATGATTGCACAAGTGAACAAATCTTTCTATTTACGAGCTAACAATTATTTCAATGCTGAATGTCATTTTGCAAAAATATAGAAGAGAATGAAAACACAGAGTGGCCCCCAAAGGCCCATCATAAGGTATGAAGGTAACTTTCCAATATGACTTGTTATGGAAAACTTGGAAGCTTTGAGTGCATCCCCTAGTTTTTTGTAGTGGGACAAGTGGGCCTTGTGGAACCTTCATGATAAGACCAATGTTTTTAAGTGTTGTTTGGTTGTTAAGTTAAGAACGTAGCCTATGTATACTGACAAGACATATTCCTTATTTTGAGTCCAACAAAGGATATGTATCCCAAAAAGTTTCAATTTATCATAGAGGCCGGTTACACATTCAACTTTTTTTTTCTTCCTTAGGCAATATGAATAGGCTGGTTTTCAATTTTTGAAACATGAAGGATATGCATAAAAAATTTCCAATTTTGGTTCATTGACAAGTTTTTTTGCAAGAGTACAATATAGTCTATAAGAACAAAAGCACTAGGAACAAAATCTAAAATAAAGTAACTTATGGGGAATTGAACTTCAATTCTTTGGAGAACTCTACCAATTGCAAAACAAGTTACCTACTTCAACTATGTGCCCACAAACCTATCCTAGTCCCACACAATTAACCACTATCAACATGCAACTATTCAATAGTTAGCTTCTTCTATAAGTTGTAGCTTTCCTCTACCAAAGAATGTTCCATTGTCATGTAATTTTTCAAATTTGAATTCAACATGCAATTCAGTTGCAAATCATTCATCACAAACTTCTAATATCACGAAATTTCAATAGAATCAGTATGAAATTGTAAAACAATGTCTTTGTAAAATTTATGGGTTTCAAAATGTAAAAATGGCACAAAAATAAAAATAAATCCCTAAACCCATATATATATATATATATATATATATATGCTACATGAATGATGTATCTTTTTAACTTGTGATGTTTTGATATGAAATACGTACGATTTACATATAGATGGGAAAACATATAACCTCCTAAAGAGTAATTCTATAGTAGCAAGTGCAAGCTCGAAAACTTCTATCTATGAAGGAAGGTAGTTTGTTTTGTTTTGTTTTGTAGTTATGAGATCCACCGAACTAGAATGCTTCAAATCATGTTCTTGGTGTCTTTGGAAAGCTCTTGACAAGGAGGGCTACATGGGCTTGGTTCCATGATGTTTGGACTTGTAGTGCAATTGTTTTTGATATTGAATGATTTTTTCATTGAAAATTAAATTAATTCATAGCTGAAAGTTTTGGAAGAATTGAAATGTGCTTTTGGTGTTGATGCAAAGACCTTGATAAACCAGATTTAATGGAATTTATTTGGTAAGATATGGATTTAGAATGTGGGAGATATTGATTTCTAAGTGATTTTTGCCACTGAAAATCCAAATAAATTAAATAAAACCAGGTTTTGGAAGGAAAAATCAGTTGAGGACATAGTAACACTTGGACCAATGGCATAGGCCACACTAATTTCAATTGAAACTCCAACACCAAACTAATTTTCCTCAAGATCCTCACCTAGGACAAATTGATGTTGTAGATGCATTGATAGTATGGTTTAGTTGATCAAAACATGCCATCATAAGACACATTGCCAAGTTGCAAATGAATGTTAATGTTTGAGATTGAAGTTCTAAAGGCATCTAAGTGGGGGTAGTTGATGCATCTTTATTAATTATGCCAACACTTTCAATAACATAAAATTCCTTTTCTTTAGCCATTGAAGATACAAACACCTTATCACAAAAGACCAATAATGTAGATAAGTTAAGACCACATTGACATTCAAACTTCCCCAAAGGAATTTTTTTTATGGAAGTTGAAAATTTTGAAATTCACCTTCATTTGAAAATGCAAGTGATGAACTCAAAGTTGTTCAATTTGCCAAGCAATGAACTCCATGTTCACTTGAGCATGGCTTGCAAGAAAACAAACAAATTGACATATGATGTGAGGTAGACTCGTAGTAGATGCCAATGTAAAACAAAGCAACAAAAACATGAAAACCTTTGCATTACACATCAAAGTTCAATTGCATCACACATTTAAAACAAAACAAAAAGAAAACAAAAATTTCAAAAACTCACATGCTTCAAAGTGTGAAGGAGCAAACATTAAGGATGACCCTAAAAGTTACGATGCAACAAAACACACAAAAACGAGGCACTTGGTTGTAAAGGTGTTTGAATTGGAGCAAAGAATAAAAAGCTTGGATTAAAAAACAAACAGCTCAAAGTGTTTTTGATTCGAAGTTGAAAAATTGAAGTTCAAAGCAAAGAGCTTGAGTTGAATAGTTAAAACTTGGAGTAAAAATCAAAGAGCAAAGATCAAGGAGCTTGGAAAAGGCCCATAGCTAGTAGGTTGTCATGAAAAAAGAAAAAGTGAAATGATGGTTCTAGGTTTTGGGTTCTTCCTAAACATTAACCAAATGCATATCCATATTTTTGAAAATCATAATGGGTAGATATGTATTTTGAACCAACCCCCCCTTGGATGGATACAATTAAACATAAGGATAGCATGTAGGATGGAATTTTGCATATATGTATCATGATGGATATGTAAAAATACAAAATAATTACATATGGTTTTATCCATATTTAGCCATTATGCATATTGATATCTATTTTGTTGGAAGTTTGACCCACATTTGATAAGACGAGGATGGAGCAAAGCTCTTCACAAACATGTTTTGATCACATCAATTAAATAAACTTAATAAAAAAAAGCAATTAATGGAGTTAAAGCTAGATTTTAGACATGGACTTACTACAAATTCACATTAGATTCATCACAACCTAGACCCATAAAAAAGACCACTCGCCTCTTTACAATATATTTTATAGGTCACTTCAACACTACATCAAGTGACAAACTTCTTAAGACTTTTGGGTTTCATTTGTAAGTTTTAAACAAATGGTGTTTCAAAATTTCAAATGTCCACATAATTTTGTCACAACACAACTAAATGGGACATGTGATCACATTTACTTATAATGCTTGAAAAGAATTTTTTTTCAATGTTGTATCAAACTCCCAATTTGGACATGATTTGTTTTTTTAAAGGGTGAAAACATAGTTAGGGGGACTATTTGGACTATCACAATTACATTGTTTTTGGATTGTAAATGAACTTAAAATCTAAAGCCATGTTCAACTTTAATATTATCATTTGAAAAATTATCCATGTTACAATTTTTTAAAATTATAATCATATAAAAAAATATGGCTGAATTTAAAGAAAATTGTGGACTCATAATGAACTTTTGAATTGATGACATTGCATTTGTCACACAAACAAAATTAAAAATGTGAACTCAAAAATTGTCAAAGTAATGTCAAAATTAAAAAAATAGATCACCATTAAATGAAAATTTTAAAATTAATATGCATTGAAACTTTCCCAATATAACAAAATTATGATTCTTTATAAATTTAAAATGCCATGAATTTGATCATTCATTTATAGTCCATTTCATGTTGAAATATCAAAGCTTTCACATGGATTTTTGGATCAATCACATGTTTAATGATATCTATAAAGTGACCTACCAATATTTTCAACTAAAAACATAGGAGATAATTATAAGATTTATAGTTTAATAATAATTATAATTGCAAGAATTTTAACTAGTGTAAGATGTGGACTTTTCAAAATGTCAAAATCAAGCCATTTGACCATGCTTTTACCCTAAATAACCTTTAAACATGTGGGACACTTTACAAATGATTGGAAGCATTTGAAACATTTTTGTTTTGATTCTTCAAATGACCATAATTTTCAACCATTATGTCTATTTTGGCATAGAGATCCATACATTGTAGCTTGCATTGATATCTTTGTGGAAAGTTAAAAATAATTTGAGTTGGAAAAGATTTGACCTTCAAATCATTTTATGAACATTCAAAACTCCTTGAAAATCCCAACTCCCAACACTCAAAATTGGAGTTCAAATTTGGAGTCTTAAAAATGCCTCCTAATTTTCAATTAATGTGGGAGTTTGTTTGCATTCTTTTGCATTGACCCCAAATCTTGGCTCCATTTGCTTGCCCAATCCCAACTTGAAAGTTTTTGGTTTATTTTCATTTTGAGAGAAACACTTATTGTCAATTTCTAGGGATGGATACACACCCAAGTAAAGGTCACAACACAATGGATAGTTGAACATATGTTGTCATGGTTTGAAAGTATAATGAACTCAATAATTAATATCTTGACTTAAAAATTGAACTTTTCAATGAATCAATATCATCACCATCAACCCATTGCTATATAAATTTGAACAATGGTTGATGATTTTCCAACAAATTATTAAAAGTTTGGGACCATTTCAAAAAGGTTATTGATGGAGCATTTTGAAGTTAAATCGAATATATATTGTAACTTATTGAATTTGGGTAATTTTCATTGGATTATGTGGAAGTCTTGAAGAAAAATTCATAATTTGTTCATGTGTTAATCTTTCCATGATCACGAAAAGTTGCTAGAAGGATATAAATACTAGGATTTTAATGTTAAGAGGTGAGTTGCTAAAAAGAACACATTGCCATAATTTGATAGTTGATGAACTATCATTGGTGCATGAAGGATTACACATACATTTTCATGAAATTAAGATGAGGTTACCTTGATAAGAAAAAGATTGGTTAACCATAGGTTAAATGGTTAATATCCTATAAATTTGATAACAATTTGTTGAATGTGAACATAACATATTCAACTAATAGATGCTTATCACTATATGTTCACCCATAATATTTTTGATTGAAAAGAATGATGGGAAATCATTGAGCAAAGAAGATAAATGTGCAAGGTTTGTGGTTGTGATAACTTAAAAGTTAAAAAACATTCTTATGTCACAAGTATTTGACATGCAAGGAGACTAGAATTAATTAAATGGAGTATTGTTGGAAAAAAAAAAAAAAGGTTTGAAAGGATTATTTGTTTTTGAACAAATAAAATACTACTATTTATTACCAAGTGCCAAATCCACATAACTTTTTATTAACTTTTTTTTGTTACTCCTTTGGTTGTTGGTGGAAAATTTGACTGATTATTGAATGTTTTTTATAAATTTGAAAAACTATCCAATAGTTTAACATGTATTTATGATAAACCACCAATAGGTTTAAATCACATGTTGAGATTGAAATGTCATGAAACTTAAATATTTCTATCAAATGAAGTTATTATATATGTTGAAATTAAAGTTGGGTAGGTATTGGCTTTTGAACATACAAGCTGAAACTAGTATTGGATCTTTTCAAATAACTTCATATTTGCATGGCACTAGTATTAGAATTTCTTTAAAAAATCATACCAATCTATTAGTAGTATGTAATCTTGTTTAAACATTTCATACTAGCTTGATCTTGGTATCAAAGCCCAAGGCTGATTTTTGATTGGTATGCAGTAGCTAAATACTTAATATTAAGATTGATATAACCTTGTTATTAAATTGATGTTATCTCAAGTACCTAAAAAATATGTATTGGTATAGGCTTGTATTGCCTCTAAGGTCACACCAATTTGGTAATTGGTTATTTCACACTAGGTTTAGTGAATGTCTATTTACCATGGTTCCAATTGGGTACTTGCCCAACTTTGGTTAAAAATTGAAACCAAGAACATCAAACTATATCCCCAAAGGATTGACATTCATTTGTACCAAGGTGTTGTAAATGTTCATGGGTTCAATTTCCCATCAAGTCTTGTTACAATTGAACTCATCACCAAAGAATTATGCACATATAACATGTAGGGGTCAAAGCCTTGGAGAAGATTAAGCACATGCATTGTCTTCATTATTGTGATCTTAAAATGACCTTGCATGATATAATTTTTATGTTTTCTTGGAACTTAGGAACATTATCTTTAGTTGCAATGACTTATTGAAAATCTTCTAGCAAAGTGTAGTGACATTGGTTATTAGTGCATTGTTCAAGATTGTCTCACCTATAAAACTTTAAGCTATCAAGTTGTGGATTCAAATTTATTGATCTAACTAACTCTATAACTCAACTCATGTTTCACTTATGGAGTTTTAATTATGTCGTTCAGTCACGGTTTCATATTTGTTAAGATAGGATGCTTTAAATCTATTAGGGGTTAAATTATTGTGTTTTGTGGAATTTGTTCCCAATGAGTTCCCAAGATAATCCTAAACACATATGGGGAGACCAATGAAACACTTAGATGATGATGGTGAAAAGACATTGCCATAAACATCTTTTGGGAAATGAAAACACTTTCAAAAAGAGGTTTATGGGCATTGAATGAAATAATATTTCATTAATAAATGCTCATGGGTGTGTGCTTTTGGAAAATGTGTTCATGCTTTCAAATTAGGGTAAATCCATCATTGATCGTTTACCTATGGCCGAACACTTTGGTAGATCTTTCTCAATTCTTCTACATTTTGAGTGATTTAAAATGTTATAGGAGTGCAATCTCAAGCTCTACAAATCATCTTTGAAATGAAAAGTCAAAAGAGCAATATAGAAAATATGTTTTTTTCAAATTGTAAAACATGTCTTTTTTCAATTTTTTTCATTTTGACGCCTCCTATTTCAAACCTCATAACTTTCTTATTTCTCACTTATTTTAAACGATTTAAAATGTTATAGGAGCATAACTTAAAGTTCTACCAATCGTCTTGGAACTCTAATAGCAACAAAACTACATAAAAGGAATTTTTTTGAGTGTTTAGGAACTAGCCTTTGTAGTGTTCAATGGTTTGTCTTTTTGAATTCTTAGCCCCCTCTATTTTGGGGGGTTGTAACTTTTTCAATTCTATTCCATTTTTGAGAATTTTTAGTGTGTTAGATGCGTCACCAATAAGAAGGGTTCAAGTTTTGTTTGGACACCAAAAATAACAAAACCTTCCCCTTGGATCTAACCCCTAAACGTTTAAATGTTTAATTGCTAGTTTACCTAAAAAACAAATTTCAATTTTTTTGATGGAACTAGAGTGGCGAGCATCCTTAGTCAATTTTTGACTTAACTAACAACACGTTTCCAAAGAAATATTAAATATTGTAGCCAATAAATATGAATGTGGTGACACTTTCCCCCAAAATTTGTTTGTTTATCACAATTTGAAGATTTTTTTCCAATTTTTTTTTGGAAACAAAAAAAATTGTCTGAAAAAATCATGTCATCTTTTGCTGAGTTTTTGCCCAAAAAAATAGGACTATTTCAAATGAGAGGTTGTTGCCTATTAGTTTAATGATGTAAAATAATGGGAGTAAAATATTTTGGGGAAATGATAGAATATGCAATGTTGTGTCATTAATAAGGTTGAATGTTTTAATGCTTAGTTATTGATAAACATCTTTTGAATATGAGCATAAGGGTGTTGTAGCTAATTAGGAAAAGTTCTTATGGGGGAGCCTTTGCCTTGGTTTCAAATATTCTTAATTTTTCTATATGCTCCAAAAAATATGAAACAATCTATGGGAGCTGCGTTTTTCAACTATTTACAAGTCTTTGCTAATGAGTATGTCAAAAGTTCCTTTGATTCATGTTAAGGATTGTCCTAGAATTTAAAGTTGTTATCATAGGGCATCCTACCGTAATATGGTTGATTTTGCAATCCCCACTTTTCATTCCATCTTATAAAAAGCTTTGTTGCACATGTTTTAAGTTTTCCATTACGCTTTGCAAATTGATGGTTACAAGTCACATTTGGATGTCTTGTGCCTTCTTTCAACTAATGAGTTGTTGCACATCCTTTTGATCATTTGATAGATAAAACCATCTAAGCCATGATGTTCTTTTTATCATCCCATTCTTTCTTGCTACTTGTGACTTCACAATTACAATGTTTTAGAAAGTGGGTCATTAGGGCATATCATGCCTCTA
>Ga0116231_10011073_pt1 | contig 14105 bp, 6 predicted proteins | sample S1TSphgellanicum_2_FD_89695 | JGI IMG/M metagenome (GOLD analysis project Ga0116231, IMG submission 89695) | Host-associated microbial communities from peat moss isolated from Minnesota, USA - S1T2_Fd - Sphagnum magellanicum MG | ecosystem: Host-associated > Plants > Peat moss > Unclassified... | reverse complement strand
TGGTCCAGTCTTTCAGTGCCTTCATCATGGATAGTTCAAAAAGGGCGGATGAGAGGGAAAGCAGGAGAAAAGTGAGGCCGAAACCCAGTACTACCGTACTGCCACGCTCGTTTCACACCAATATTAATTATTTTAGGGGTACTGTGAAAAAAAAAAAATTCTGAGGGGGGAAGTGCAAAATGTGAAACAAACAAAATTAATCAATTTTACGGTGTAAATGCGAAAAGACAAAACGCTCAAATATATATTCCGGCAGACCCATTGAAGTGTGAAATGACAGACCATTGTAATTAATTATTTGTGGGTCGATACGAAAATGAAAATCGTCCAAAATTAAATATTTCACACCGGGTGGTGTGAAACGAGCGCGGCGGTACGATACTTTATGGATAACTTTATGGAGAGCTCAGGCCAAAAAACTTTAGCTCAAAAAACTTTTTGGATTACTTTATGGATCAAAATAATTTCCTCTGTTCCCAACATGTTCCTTTCAAGTTCCCAATGGGTTTTAGAAAGTTCTCAATATGTTCCTTGAGTTCCCGATGTGTTCCCCAAAGGTGTTCCAATTAGCACCTCACGTGACATTCCGTACCCACTGTCCGTACCGAGCGGAGTCAGGGGAAGGAACTTCCTTCCTTTACTATATGTAATGACCAGCCTCTCTACCCTACAGGAGTAAGACGCCAAAGTCCATTATGAATTTGGGCCTGAATTTGTACGTGATGAACAGTGGACCTCCTCCAGCAAAAAGACCCCCTTTGTTTCTTACAGATTGCATGGCTACAGTATCATAGGTGTCCTCTCCAATGTGCAGAAGGTACATCCATCGCCTCTTCCAAAGTCCAGTTAGGCCCTCTTTACACTAAGAGCCCAATGTTCAACCCAAATCCAGCATTCCTATTGGTGAAAAAGTTGAAATCAGCCCCAAGGGCTTTACACTAGGAGTCAAGGCTGAAATAGAAAAAAACTTTCAATCTGGCCCAAGTACTAATAAATGCTGAACTTTATGGCCTTTGTATCGGCCCCAAGGCTCAAAAAAAGATACCATCACATTTGGGAGGCCAATTTGCAACCCCTGGGGCCAATGTTCCAGCATTTATTAATATCCTGACGTAATGTTCCAGCAGTTATTAGTAACTTGGGCCAATTTGCAACCCAAAAATGCTCAAAGTTGGGCCCAAGTATTTTCAAAGTATTAACCAACGTGCCTGAAATCACACGTGGGGAGAGGAATAAACAATAAACATATTGAGGTACACAGAAATGATTTAGAATGCAAAGTACATAAAAAAAATATAAACATCGTTTGATGCCATACCCTGGGTCAGCAACAGTTTTCACCGCATGTGCCAGCCACCAGCAGCAACCGGCTTCCTTTGTTTTCCCAAGAACAAGTGTCGTTGCAACTAAATTAATAAAATAGAACTTGCCTCAGCTGGCCCCCTCGGTGGCCCCCTGGGCCAGCATTTGGTTCGGCCCAGGGCAGCCGAAGCTGACAGTGTTGCTGAAATGGCGTACTGCAAAGACCCGCCCACCATAGGTCAACTGCGTGCTTTTTGGTTTTCCATTCCGTAGTTTTCCACTCCGAAACGTGCACACTTTGTTTTGAACACAGCTACAATCCCACTCACAGATAGGTACTGTAACGACCAGCGTTGTACTGGTATGCAGGGTACATCCACAGTATGTACATTGGTCTGTATAAAGATATGTCAAAACCTATTAGTTGGGTATGTCTTAAAATATATATTTAAATTGATTTTAAAACCTACCCTTTTTGTGTGTGGACATACCTAGGTTGAAACATATCAATCAAAGTTTTGTTTTGTTTCATATTGTGTTGATCCCAATGCTTAGGGCGAAAGATTGAGATTGAGAGAGGGAGGTGTAAAATGATAATGAAGGCATTTTTTAGCTTAAAGAAATCTTGGAGAGAGTGGCTGATGGAGGTGGAACAAATTTGCAAGGTCAACATGAAAATGCAATGGCCTTCTTTAAGGTAAGCTTCAATTTTTTGTGGCTAGTTGCAAAGGAGTTGTAAGTTTGCAAAACCATTTTTTTTTGCTTTTATTTTCATTTTTTTATAAAGATGATCTCAAGATATGTTTACAGATGCTAAGGTAAAGGCAAATGGGTTCCATGCGAGCCCACTTTGTCTTTTTTTCTTTTGAAAAATGAAAGTTGTGCATGTTCATGTGAGCCCATTTTGTCTTTTCTTGAAGTGCCGCAAATCTTCTTTTGAGTTGTGCAGAAGTCTTTAGAATGGACCCACTTGAAATATTATTTGATTCAAGATATCAATTTTAATTCATTGAAAATAGTGCAAATGTATTTTTAAATCTCTACATTTTAATACCCTACCCTTCTATATACACCCCCAATATGTCAAGTTATTTTTTAATATACTTATGCTTAAGATCAGGGTATTTAAAATTTAAAAATACTCTTACCATGAAAATACCTTTCCCTGAAAAACATTTCCTACCTAAGACCCTACCCATTTAACTACATATTACCCCCAGACATGTATATACCAATCTGACATGTGAAAAACAACATATCCATACAACACTGGTAACGACCGCAAAGAAAATTTTAAATGTTAGCTGATGCAACCACATACAACATAAAGTTTCCTCTGCAAGAGGGGTGTATTGTTTTGCTTTTGAGCAGGTTCTTAGTTCCTGCACTTTTAAACAGGTTCGAATTTTTTTTTTAAATTTCATAATAAATATATTCGCAAAGTAAGGAAAACACAACACCAAAACCCCCTGTTTGGTCATAAAGGAGGTAACATTGGGCTTAACGGGTGATTGAAACTCAGATTAGCATCAAATTTGGCCAAATCTAAATTTCATCCTATCCTTTTTTTCCATAGTTGCCTTCAACCAATTACTGCTCTAGTTGTGTGTTCTGCAATTATAAATATTTTCGAACCTTCTGCATTTAATCCTAAGTTCCAGTAGTTTATGCTCATATTTACTAAAATTTAATTACTTTGCAAATAACAGTGTTTCGAGGTTGAAAGAAAGATTGAAGGATGAAAGAAGGGCCCAAAAAGGGGTCATTTTACAAATATCTGAAATGTTCCTTCTTTTCTTGCATCTTATCATTTTACATGAATGTTCATTTCAAATTTGCTTCGAGATCTTGACATTGGGAACACCCTTGTACAAGGGCATTACATAGAAATAGGTACCCATTTGATATAATCTTGGGCTGGCCTTTATTCTAATAATGACATGGTCATGGGGTGTTATATATATAGTGTTGGGCAGTTCTTTCAAAGACCCTCAGTTCTTTCATAGTTTTCACAATAGATATATAGGCATATCACTAGCAATTCCCAATTAGTGCGACCCCCACCTTCGGATTTAGACTGGCAATTTTCGTCATTGCTATGTTCATGCCCACCCGCAACCCAACAATTTTTCTTTTTTAAAGATTTTCCCCCACAATCTCACCAGCACCAAAAAAACTGTAGAGGATCTTTTAAATATTCTCATTTTCGTCATCGTTTCAAAACTTGATTATGATCAAAATTCTTTGTTGGAAACCTGACCTAATCAAAGCTTAAAAATTGGAATGTTGATGAGATTATTTGACAAAAAATTAATCTAATCCAAGATTGAAAACCAAAATGTTGATGAGGTTGTTTGACAAAAATACATAACAATTAGAATTGAAGAACTTGAGGTTCTTGGGAAACAAATGTAAGGTTTTTCAAGTTGCTTGAATGTGATGTTGTAATGCAATGAAAAAAATAAGAATAAAATTTTGCTAGAAACTTGAATGCAACATTATACCTCATAATGAACATCCATCGCCACTTTTCTCTCAACAACAAACATTCACAAAGTTTTCATGCACGATGAATGGGGATTATTATTTAGAGTTTAATGAAAATGAAAAAATCTTTCATTGTGTTGCGCAATGTTTCTTTTCTTTTTTCCTTTTGTCTAAAACTTTTGATCAAGTTATGTGATTTTCTTTTGTTTTCATCCTATTGCTAAGTTGAAGCTTTGTTATGCGCTACAAGTTGTTATAGGCTTGTGTTGAAGTTTGTCACTTTTAACTTTTGATCATGCAATTCAATTGCAATTATCTCCATGGCTATCAATTATCATTCCCTATCATTGCTACAAATGTCATGGAAACTTCATGTGCACAAACAAACAATGCTAACACATAACACGTCTAATGCTTGTGTTATTGGGCGGTTAGTAGGATATGATAGTAACTAGAACATTGTAAATGTTTTAAGAATAAGAAGCCCCATCTAACATTGGTGATGCGGATCTTGTAATGAAAGCAACACTACTGCTAAAGAACTTGAAGCAACAACAAAAGTTTTGGGAGGCAAGCTATCACATGAATCTAGAGCCTAAGTCTAAAGCCTAAAGTTGGAACCTAGGATGGTAAAATGTTTTTCCCCCCATACACATGCAAGTAAAACCCAAGAATTTTATTGCAAAATGAATGTTATACCAATAAACCTAAAAGTAAACATGGATGAATGTAAGCATTCAACCTTATTAGATGAATGGTTTTTTTCATTCATCTAATATATGGATTTTAAAAAATAATTGCATTTAGTACATGTTTTTAGTAAATAAAACTTTCATTAGAATTATGGATGAATGTTTTATTTTGTTATTAAATTATTATGGATTTAAAAAACTTTCCATAATTTTAATTAATTAGAACTTCATGAAACAAAATTTAATTATATATGATATACCATTTTTTGAATAATATAATGTAAATACCATTATAAATGTATTTCATGGCTATGGATTAAAATGAAATTTTTTTATAAAAAAATTAACTATGTTACTATTACTATACTAACATCCACCTCATGGTCATTGTTGTTTTTCTTTTAAATAAATAATTTAAATTTTTTTATTTGGGCAAACTGACTTAATGTCATTGATGACAATGGGTTTTTTCCTCCCCTCCTCTAAAGGTGCCACAACTTCTTCCAAGCCTATTTATAATTATCATTGGTAACAACGACCTTGGCTTTTTTTTCATTCTTTGTCAAGGGTGCCATGATTTTCTTCAAACGTAACCAAGGTTGTCAAAACTAACGTGACATGCCCATTTTGCATTCGGCATCATGTTGGCGTCCGTCATGTCCATCAAAATGGATGTAAGAAAATCCTTGGTCACATCCAAGCTGCCCCAATTATGATTAGCGACCAAAAACAAATTTCGATCACCAATCTTGCAATGACCAAAAAATTTTGATCACCATATTTTTAGTGTGTCATTATGGCCTTGCCATTTACATTAAAGAATATCTTAAAGCAAAAGAAGAATTATGGAAATTCCAACATTGCACCATGCAAAAATATAATCTTTAGAAAAAAATATCTAAAAGAAACCAAACTCCTTTAAGATATCACAACTCTATCACTAATCCCAAGTTTCAACACAAGCCAAAATATTGTCTTTCAAAAATCCTTGTATAAAAATAGACCTATTACATGGGAGCCAAAATCCATTAAGCTACTATACTTTATAATGAATATAAACACAATATCCTCGCCTTGGTAGGCAATGCCCCAAAAAAGATGAAAACCAAAACAAAAGTCTACAAAGTGAATCCCTTGTAAAGTTTGCATTAAGAAATGTTAATTTGAATGGATTTTTATGGATTTTTTTTCATTATTTAATGTCTATCAATTATGAGAGCACTTATTGAAGCAAATTATGACTGATAAGTCCAATCATCCATAATTTAAAAATATAAAAAATAGATGCATAGTACTTATGTAAAATTGTAAATGATCATTGTACCTTATGTTTATAAGAAACCCATCATCATTATAAAGCATACATCTAGACACAAATTTCAAATGTGTAAAGAAGATGGATTCACAAATTTCAAATTTGATTACACATGATAACATGATTTGCTTACAAAATTGGGTTTTATAAATTTGCAAGTCCAAAACATGTCATTTTTGAAAGATCATGCAAATTACACCATATTCCATATCTAGCAAGTACAAACTGTCTATGGTTGCCTTCAATAACATTCTTCAGGTGTAGTTTAATTGTATGGAGGCCCCATCAATGTGCGCACGACATGATGAACAGTTATTTGTGCCTTTGGATTTGGGTCATACATGTCATGGATTAACTTCCCAAATGACATCTTGGTTGAATTGTCCATAAAATGTTATGGATCCCAATCATAACCCAATATAACATTTGCCTACCCACCCACTAAATATGCCTTAGACTTCAAAGTTGTGGCATGTTGCTTGGCCATTCATCGAGGGGAATTTGTAGTTTTTGACTCGTTGTAAACAAAAAACAATTCTAGGGCAACCCACCAATGCATTTTTTTGTGTTGGTGGCATCTTGTTCCTTTGCAAACCCATACAATGATAGCATCACCTCTTGCAAGTGCCTAGCTTCACCCCAATCACACATGCCTATGTACAAAAGCAATTGGTTTATCTGTTAAAAAATGCAACATAATGTTGTCCTTGGACAAATCATTGTGCAAAATTCCACAATGATGTACTATATTCATAATGTTTATGAAAACACATGCCAACTTCACAAAATTTCACCTACAGGCAACAAGTCGTGTTTGCCTTTCCATATTTGGCCCCCCTTGCCACAATTAGGTATAATTATCCATAATGGGGGAGTATTTGGTGTTGTAATCCAACATTTTTCAAAGAGTTCCCCCATTCCACCATGGTCTTTGTGTGGATGGCAAGGAATTTGATGACACCTGGATGTTCGCACTAGCATGCCAAGGCTTCCACTGATCATTGTTTACATGTTTTTCACTTATCATCCATTTTTGGTGTCTTCTTCATTAATTCAATTGTGTTTGGGATGCGATTGATCTTTCGATTTCACACCTTGCACATCACACCACAACCACCTAACAATGGAAACACATTTGCTATGATTGGAATCCATAACACACCATGGCTTCCAATTTGGGCTAAAAGGTTTTGAACGCCTTTTTCCATCCATGGTGCAAGCCTCACTTTATTTTTTGACCAATTCTTCGAGAATTTAGCTTAGCATGAAATCTTCTTCCATAAGTTCACCACCTTCGTGGTCCAATGCACCTTGTCCCTTTGTGGATAAAAGACATCAAACCATTGCAACAAGTTTGTGGCTACATCCGAAATTTTACATTCAAACCATTCCAAAAACCGCTTGAAATTCTGAAGCTTAGTGTAGTGCAAAAAATCATCTAATTCTACCAAAAACTTATGCTCCATGACTTGTTTATACTTCTTTTTGACTTGTTTAGGCTAGTTCCTTGCTTGCTCACAAAAACACCATCAAGGTATGCCATTGTGTGCTCCATGAAAAATGTCATGACAATTTCCTAGAATTGTCATGTGGTGATTCATTTAGGATCATTGTCTTCAAGTTTTTGACACTTTTGGGATTGCATCAATGAAATGTTCTACCCACCAAATATTTTTATAGCCCTTCATTTGTGCGTGGTTAAAGATGGGCCGCTCAAAGGTTTGTAGGGGTAAGTCCTAGATGATTTATGGGATAACTTATTTCAAGGGTTTTGGTCAGATTGACTGCTCATTGGTGGTCCACCCGATGATTGTCTCCCAATTGTCCACTTGATGACATTGTTCAAATTTTGGATGACAAAAAACCCAAAGTCTTTCCAAGCACTAATTATTCAAAATAATTAAAATGGCGACCAAAAAACTCTAACATCAAATGTGGCGATCGAAAAAAATTTGGTCGCCACACAAGCATGGCAATCGAAGAGTTTTTGGTTGCCACATAGCTATAGTGACTGAAATCCTTTCAATCATCATGCTCGTGTGGCAACCAAAAACCTTTCAGTCACCACAATGTTTTTCCCTTCCCCCCACCTTTCAATTTTTTCCCTTCTTCACTTTCCCCCCCTAATGGCAACCGAAACCCTTTCGATTGCCATCTTGTGTGATCCCCTCATTTTCATTACTAATGGGAACCCATTGGGAACTTGAATGGAACATATTGGGAACAAATGGAAAAATGAAAAATAATCCTTCCTTGTTGGGAGCAAAATTTGATGCAATTTTGTAACATATATTTTTAGTTGGGGCTAAAAGAAAAGAGTGCTTAACTATAATTATTGTAATAAAAAAGAATGAAATTTTACAAAAAGAAAAAATATTTACTCTAATCAAATTGCTTGCAATATTTATCAAAAGATGAAACCCTATTAATACACTATCAAAATGGTATTTTCAATAGTTTATAAACAGATCCTTAAGTGGCAATGACATTTGTTCCTTTTTTATTTATGAATTCAACTGAAAATTAATAAATGTCATATTGTGTCAAAATAGTCTTATGCGTCATAAACATGAAACTTTGTTAAGATGTCCTCGTACAACAAGTCTTTAAACAAATTGAAAACATTCAAGACATAGACTCCTTTAAATGCACATGGAAGATATTTGACATTAGTGCCATTATGATCCCAAATTATGACACACTTTCCTTATCTGTTACATTCTCAGTTTTCACATATAATGTCAATGGTATGTCCTTGTATAATAAATCCTTGGGTAATAAAAAAATATCCACATCATATTGGCCTTCTTCTTGGCTTGGGAAATAGATGACATTTGCCCCCTCATAGTCCTCAGCCACAATGGTGTGGTTGTCCCATTTGTGAACCTACTTGATTATCTTTCCTTCAACTTGATTACTCAACATATTTTGTTTTGCAAAAAAAATAGGATTCACAAAAACAACAAAAAATAGTGCATTGAGTCCCCTCCCCCCTTTCTTTAAAGTGATGCACATTAATTGCCCAAAACATCAGAGTCACACACATCAAAAAGAAAGGGAAGAAAAATGAAAATTGAAACCTCCTTACATTGGTTCAATTAAGGGTACCCCCAAAATTAGTGGCACCCAAAAAATTGGCAACTAAAAAAATTTGGTCACCATTCAATGGCGTTCCCATGTATTAGCCACACATGGTTGTCAAATGTTGTTGGATGGTGACCAAATTTTTTCAATTGCCAACAAGCTATGTGCACAATTCGTGATTAAAAAAATTCTTGTCATTCTTCAAGTTTGAAGGCCACCAAAAATTTTCAATCATCAACTATATTGTCTTCAATTGGCAACTAAAACTTTTTGGTCGCTAACTAACAACTATATAATTGGTGACCAAAACTTTTGGTCACCAACTAGTTGACTATTTAGATGGCAACTAAATGCAATTGAAACAAGTTCGATCATCACATGTCTTGTGTGACCAAACTTGTTTCGGTCGCCAATTATATAGTAGTTTAATGGTGACCGAACCACTTTTCAATCGCCATCCAACGACCTTGAATCCACAATGCTTGCAGGTTGTTAAATGGTGATTAAAAATTTTGATCACTAGGGAATTTGGGCCATTTGATCGAGCACAACACCTAAATCGTGCATTCAATGGTAACCAAAGGCAACCAAAACAACCTTAGGCATGGTCTTCAAGCTTTGGGCATGTGTGGGTCCACTATAAGACCCACACTTTTGTCATTTCTTATAATTTCATCCCTATGTGTGAAAACTCTATCTACTCTAAACAATCAGTGCCATACACCTGAAAGAAAGTGGGAGTCCTTCGAAAGGCCTTTAAATTCACGACACCAATTGTGAAAACAATTGTGTGTTGGACTTAAAGGTTGAACCTCTTAAGGGACACCCATACTGATTTATTATACATTTTTTTATTAACTTAATTTTAATTTATCCCACCTTTAGTTCCCTAATTTATCCTTAACCTTAATTTACGTTTAAATTACCTATTTCTTAATGGATGGTGGGTACGATGGTGGATGATGCAAATTGAAGGAAAGTGGTGAAGGGCCATGGCACGAAAGGAAGACGACATGAGGCAAAGCTCAAAGCACTTGAAGTCCCAACCATTGTAGTAAATGTTGGATGGAAAAACCTTCCCTAGCCTTGGTTTTACACATTATGTTCGCAACAGGTGTGGTGGTGCCACATTGACAAAAAATGGCAACTTTCTAAGCATGAGACCCATAGGAAAAATAATTCCACCCAATATATAAGTTGTTTGGATGAACATATGAAAGCACGCATGTTGGAGATTTACATGGCCATGACAGGGAACCATTTTTTTTTCCAAAAACCAGGTGCTTTTGACAATGGCATACATGGTTTATGCAGAGGTGGTGCTTGGGGTTTAGGTCAATTGGAGGATTGTTCTAGGCAACCAAGTTGGCAATGTGCCTTCATACCAACTAGATAGATCTATGGGGGCAAATCCATCAACTCTTCTAGAAACTCGCCCACCTCCTACAATAGTTCCTCTAATTTTTACAAGATGACCCCAAGTCCTCCTAGATCTACCCCTATCACTCCCCCTTTCTATTTTCAATCGGTACCACCAATACCAATTGTTTTCAAATCAATAGCACCAAGTACTTCTTGTATTCAAGATCTAGATCTTGTGATGAGCTACCAAATTGTTCAACACCCTTGGGAACAAAGTCCCCTTCAATCATTACCAAGCATGGACAACCCCATGGATGTAGAACAGTTGGATGTTATGGTTCAAATGGCATCTTACATGCCATTTGACATGATAGGTAATCAAAGTCAGTTGGCACATGATGTTAACACGTTGTCCTTCACAAAGGCTCACATTGCACATCATGTTCTAGAGGCTCTACGAGGGGAAATGGGCTTAATGCAAATGCAATTTCGGGAGGTGACATCGAAGCACAATGCACTATGTGAAATATTGGTTGCATGCCAAACAAAGTGTCTTGGGCTAAAACAAGATGCTACCACCACTCAGTAAGAAACACTATAGAGGCACTCACAAAGGCAATTAAGGTGAAAAAAAATACATAAAATTTTTGGAAGACATTGAATGTTATCATGAAACATTAATTGACATGAAAGAACAATATCGAAAAGATGCTTAAACATTTATGAAAGTGACCAAATAGAATTTGGACCACATGCATCTTGCATGTGTTTTGGCAACATCTTGAGGTGAAGCTTGTAAAAATGGGTGTGCGTACAAAAATAGGAGCCAAAGACCATGTCAAATAGTGATGAAAACTATGAACTTTTTTACATATGTTTCTTTTTTGACATTTTAAAGTTATGTTAATCATTCCAAGTTGTGTTAAATGACTAATATGAAAGTTGAGGAATTCAAATTAAAAATTCATTAAATTACATTTTGGGCTTTGGTTTTTAAAAATGATGTTTGAACTTGAATAGGTGTTGTGTTAAATGTGGTTAATTTTACAAATGACTAAGTAAAGGACTATTGTAATAACATAATTTTCATGGTAAAAGTTTTTAATGATAGCAACCTACTACCCAAGTTCAAAAATCACTTACAATTTAAAAGATATGGAATTTTAAAAATTCAAAGTATTTTTCAAAATTTTAAATTTACAAAAGTCCTTTACCACATGTAAATAGGGTGTAATGTGCATGGCATACAAAAAAAAGTTGTAGTTTATGATGTAAAAAACAAAAACCTAAAGTAATTAACATATTTTGGTATGATTCAAAATTATGATAAATTTTCAAGAAGAAATGTAAAATATGGCAGAATCTACACACTTTGAAATTTTCATATTTATTCAACAATGATTAACAAAAAAATGTGATCTATTGGGGCAACTATACGTATTTTTAATAAAAATTTGCAAAAGATTTCACTCAAAAATTCTTTCATATGAAAAAGTCAAAAAGGACTAAAAAAAAGTCACAATCCTTTTGTAAAGTAATCATATTAGCTCCTATCTTCATACTTGCACCCAAATGCAAGCGGAATACAATGGAGATGGGAGGTTTCGATCACATCATTTGACATCATGGGCTAGGATATCCAAAATGTTTCTTGACAATTTACCAAGGATGCAAAAGAACACAAACATAGATTGGGCAACACATCTTGAGCTTGATTAAGAATATGTCACCACTGTGTTAGAAAAAACAAGGGAACTCTTATGGCCCACACCTCAACCTTTCACACAAAATGGGGAACTATGCCTTATTTGTTGTTCCCCATTTTGACTGGAAGGTGCATGCATTTTGGGCACTTGCCAACACATGTACCATTTGTAATGCCCAATGATTTTGATGGTGGCAAGAAGGAGATGTCCACAATGTAGGGCCCCATTTCATCGGTGCTTATATGAACAATTCAATCTTCAAATGACCATGCCACAATATTAGGAATATAATAGGTTTAACACACCCAGTAAGCCACAAGCATGGGGTGTAGACATGAAATGGATTTGGAATGTTGGCATGTCTATTATTACATGGTGGAGTCAATATGACAAATGGCAATATGATGAATCCATGATTCAAAAGGCATGTGAATTGTTATATCATTAGTGACCGATACATGATGTTGTTGGTTTTATCAAATGTTTCGGAGGTGGTATAACCCAAGAACCAATAAGTTTGAATATGGTCTAAATCCGAAATGTGTTTGGTATAACATGATGGGGGAGGAGATTGGGTGAAGGTTCACCATAAGCACTCTTCAAATTGAAGACCAAGCCATCTTAACATTAGAAGAAACTAGTGAAGGACCATGTTTGAAAAATGATGTTGTCTTTGCATTATTAATTACAATATTTCCTCACACGGTTACAATGTTCAACGAAATAGGTAATCTAATTGGGTTGGATGTAATTTTGAATGGGGAACCCTAGTGGCTAGGAAATTGTGTTAGTCAACAACATGGTAATAATATTGGGGAAAATAGTAATGAAGGAGATAATAGATCGTAGCATTAAGGTGAGGAGGAATTTGCCACTAGATGCAACATATGTACATTGTAGAGTAACGTCAATATTGCACAAAATTGATATTTATATAACAATATGGGCAAACAAGTTGTTTCCCCTAAGAATTTGTCATAATTAATGTAAATTGTTGCAACCCCACTTTGAGGGAAGTGTGAGGTCGCCACTCACACTCCCGAAAATAGGACTTGGGAGTCCTCCGGGACTCCCAAAAACTCAAAACACGATTGCATGGGTCAAAACACCTCGTATTGAAATGTTCTTTATACCGTTTGTCTTGAAGTGTAGATGTACAAAATGGCCTCGCATGAGCCATTTGGACATCTGTAGCACAAGTTATGGTGGAAAGAAGGGCCAGGAATCAAATTGGCAGTTTGACTCCCGACCACTAAAAGTCGGGAATCAACTCGATTTCGGTGTGTGCAGGTGGAGTACGACACACCGTTGGAAAGCTCTCGAGGAGAGATATAAGTTTGCTTTAGACCTCGTCCCAATCGGAGGTTGGAATGAGAAGTTATGAACGCCCAAAATCCCGAGAGTCCAAACCAGGACAGTTTTGGGATTCCACTTTGGGAGTCCTGGGAAAAAGTGCCATTCAGATGCAAGTGCAGCAGTGAGACGAAGAAAATACTATATGGGGGAAGGTGGTGGCTTCCCTCAAGTCCAGGCCGTGGTGAGTCAAGTGAGTCCAGGGTTGCTCATGGCTTGTCCTAACACCAAGGGTGCTTCAGAATGTGAACTAACCAACTTGTTGGTTAGTTTTGGATGTAGGTTCGAGTGAGTGAATAGCTTGTCCCTCTTCCTAGTCTAATCCCGAAGCTTCAGCACGCCCCTCTACCCCTTTTAGTGTTGGGAGCTGGGAGCATGCCCCAAGTCCTCCCCAATTCCGGAACTTGAGCAACCTAGTCCTGACTTGGGACTAATTAGGGACTTGGGAGCACGTCACAAACCTAATTAATTACAATCATATGTAAAGTTTTACAATTGAAAAATATTTTCATTTAATACAATGTGACGTATATGTTTTTGACACAAATATACTCTAACATCACATCATATTAAATTAAAAAGTGTAGTTTATTTGGAATTTGATTTATTTCGGTTTTGACTTACCGTAATATGCAAAAACATTGTGAAAATCCTTCATAATAATGACATGGTTGAAGTTCAAACATGGGACCCCTAAAATACAATACAATGTGATAACAATCCCCCCCCCCCCCAAAATCCGCTTCCCCCCAAGGTGCAACAAGACTGGCAAAAACAATGGTAGGAAATTTTGTTTGAATTTAT
>Ga0116231_10011072_pt1 | contig 14107 bp, 13 predicted proteins | sample S1TSphgellanicum_2_FD_89695 | JGI IMG/M metagenome (GOLD analysis project Ga0116231, IMG submission 89695) | Host-associated microbial communities from peat moss isolated from Minnesota, USA - S1T2_Fd - Sphagnum magellanicum MG | ecosystem: Host-associated > Plants > Peat moss > Unclassified... | reverse complement strand
GGGGGGGTGAGGGGAGGGGGGGGGGGGGGGGGGGGGGGGGGGGGGGGGGAGGAATAATTGATGTATTTAGTTAGCATGGGAACCTAATCATCACATGGAATCAAAGATGATGAGCACAAAATATTTTTTCTTTTGATTTTAGCAAAGATTATTTTGGGGGGAGGGGGTGGGGTATCAAGGGAGATAGGTAATATATTTATATTTATATTAGACAAACCCCATATCTATCTATATATATATATATATATATATATGGGGTTTGTCAAATAACTAAAAATGAGAAATATCCCCAGAGTTCAGGACTAGGTGCTCATGAAAATAAACAATTTGATTTTTTACATTTAAAATAAGACCCTACCTTGGCTTTGAATAAAATCGTAACAAGGGAGGAGGGGGTATGCTGCCCCCCGCCCCCCCACCCCCAATCGGAAGTTCAAACCAGTGTTGGGCGGGTAGTACCAAGCTAGAACCCTGGTAACTAGAAAAGCAATACGCTACCTCAGGCCAGTTCCTGACTACTGTAGTAGGGACGGTAATGACCTGAGGTAAATTACCAGTTTAATATAAGGGTTATATCGTTTCTCAATCAATACTAGGTAGATACTTTAACCTTACCCTAGGGTCAGCTTTGTTATTTTAAATAGTGCTTTTAAAAAAATAATGAAATGAATTTTGGTGAAAATTATGAAGCTGAAGTGTGGAAAATCCATCATAATTATCATTGCAGGCTAAATAAATAAAAAATCTGAATAATTTCACTCCTCATATAACAATATGATAGTAGATCATGGAATTTTATTTTTTTAATAAAGTCAAATTTTTTTGAAATAATTTGTTTTTTTATAAAAAAATTCAAATTATTTGTGTTCTCAATATATGAATGCTGACCCTAGGCTATGGTTAATATATATACCTGGGATATACCACCCAAAAATCAGCCTTAAACCCTAGTTACAAGACCATGCTGGTATGAAAGTTAATAAAATCCACTGCCAGTAGGCTACCAGATTGGTATGGAAAAATAAAATAAAATAAAAAGTAATAATAATAATATATAATTTAATATAATTTAATATATACCCGTATCAGGTGGTGTTTTCTAAAGTTGATAACCGCCCGGCACTGGTAATTACTAATTTACCTATTGACGGGAGTTTTGTCGAATTAGGGACTCATAGGGAGGGGAGCTGGGGGTTCCATCATTCCAGGGCTCTCATTGGTGGATATCTAAAAAGTAGCCAATGGGAAGGAAGGGGGGCCGGCGTGGGGGGTGGGGGTATGGCTATGCCTATGGCTTTAGCCCTCATTTATTGTGCGTTGACACTTTCAAGTTCCCAATATATATGGTGTTGGGAATTTTAAAAAATATATATTTCAACCATTTTGGAAAGGAAGAGGGATTTTTGGGGGATGGGAAAGGGGTATAACTATATAGCTCCTAAATTAATATTTCTTTTTACAAGTTGGGGGGGGTGTTTGGGGGGTTGGGGGGGTAAGACAAATACCTAGTAACTAGAGTTGCATTTTAGACAAACCCCACAAATTAATTAATTAATTAATTAATCAAAAAAGAGCAAAAGCACTCTTTACTTATCCACTTACTTTGCAAAAATTAACACTTTTCTAGTGGAGTTCATCCATGGATTCTAGACTTTACAACAAAGACTTACCTTCTACACTTGCTTCAATTGTCTTCACCCTAGCTTGGGGCGATAATGGTCCATTGAGCATAGATTAGAAGGAGCGACCATAATCATTTTAGCCTTGTGCTAATCATAACATGTTGATTATTATGCTTGATTTACGATTTAAAAATTTATCACTTAATTATGTGGGCCTTGAATTGGTCATGCAAGTTGTTGCAAAATATGACCATGAAATTTTTATACTATAAGAAAAAAATGAAGCTAATGTATTACAATAACAAAATTGATGAAATTGTGAACTAGAAGATCATTCCAAAAATTTCTTATTGAAAGCTACAAATTAGAAGCAACTTGATGGCAAACTTTCTTGGGAAAGAATCCATTGCTCTTGAATTGATATGCTCAAATTGAATTTTTTTTTGTAAAAATCAAAAATCGTGCTCAAGGTCATGGAGAGAGAAGGAAATGAAAAGAAGGCAATGTGATGGAGAGATCCAACATGCAACTCTTATGGCCATAATAGAAAGTAGCAACCTACCACCATAAAATCCTTCAATATACATATTGGAAATGGATGTTAAGTATTTTGCATGGGCTAGTTAACACTAAGTGTGAACCACTCTCTAGCTAAATATGATGACAAAATTATGAATTAGAAAAAAAAGCAAAGCAATTACAACCAAAAAAAGGGCTAGGTGGTTACTAGAGATATAAGCTATCACACAAAAATATGTAATTCTAAGTGTGTAAATGTACCTTAACAAGGGGTGTGTCACACATTGTGGCCTTGCCATTTACATTGAAACTTATCTTAAGGCAAAAGAAGAATTAGGTGTGGAAACTCAAATATTTCACAATGTAAAAATGTAATCTTCAAAAAAATCCTCTAAAAGAAACCAAAAACCTTCAAGATATTATAACTCTATGATAAATCTAAAGTTTCAACACAAGCCAAAATATCGTCTTTCAAAAATCCTTGTATAAAAATTAGACCTATTATTATTACCTAAGGGCCAAAATCCCTTGAGCTAATATACTCTATAATGAATCTAAACACAATATCCTTGCCTTGGTAGGCAAGGCCAATAAGCCAAAATGCACCTCAATCATTCATGAGGTGGTAGGAGTGGGAGGGACCTTACATCTACATTCCTAAATACCAAAGTACTTACTTAGCCTGGTTAGGCATTAATTAACTAATTTTTAAAAATTCTCACAAAATTCTGAAAAAAAAAACCTTTTCATGCCAAAAATCTGAAAGAAATTCTTAAGCACACTAGCTTCATTATTTAGAAAAAATGTTGAATTATAAAAATATTATTATTTTCACTACCGAACATACATACACTTGGAAATTTCTACCAAAGCTTTACATGTTTATGTACTATTTACACAAGATATGGCCACAATAACAAGTGGCCACATGTTTGAACAATTGAAACAATGAATATCATAGTTTCCATAGATAGGTGCAACATTCATTTAAAGATTGATAATTAATTCATACATGTAAAAATAATGATGTAAAATGACCTTAACCCAATGGACTTTGGATTAAAGAACTTTTTTTTTTTTTTTTTTTGAAAAAAATTATTTTTGGTTCGGAAACCAATTTTGTTGCATAAATAAAATTTGCCAATTAATTAGAATATACCTACTCAATTGGTTCAAATTTTTGAAGTTTTTTGGAAACTAACACCTATACTTATTATTATGTCATTTTCTCTCTCTCTCTCTCTCTTCAATTGATTGCACATCACCATAACCTCCAACATGTGTTGGAACTTGGCTTGTTGAAAGCAAAACTATGGTTCATAAATTATTTTGAGGTTTTGACTCAATTTTTTTTTTGTTATTGGGTGCACGAAGCCGACAAACCAACCAACCAAACCATCCTTTGCCTTCAAGCCCATACCTCTAAACAACTTCTTGTTGCCTTTCTCAAACAACAACATGCACCCACTTGAGCACATATATATATATATATATATATACACACACTCTAAGCACTAAACACCTACACTACTATGCTTAGTATGTATACATTTACTAAGCATGACCACCCAATATGGTTATAAAATCTTATTCAATCCTTCTCATTTTTATTCTTTTCCAAGTCACCTATAGATCTCACACCATCATCACCACCCTTTGCCTTGGTCCACTACCTTTCTTCTTTGTCCTTGGGAATATTCATGATATATAACCATCCCCCAATGGCAAAACCTAGCTTCTTTTTGCTCCCATGAAGAAGAATCCCAAAAAAACAATTAGGGTTATAGATTGTTACTTGTTACCTTAATTAATTAAGTTATTTTTATATATTAATCCTTTTCTTCTTCATTCCTCTACCCCAAGAGTGCTTTGAAGTAGGCTACTTCTTGGTGACTAAAAAGGCAAAGTATGTGTACCTATTAGGTAGGTAGTTTATCTCTAGTGTTGAGTCTTGTCAAATCTTGACACCCCTCTCTCTCTCTACCAATGGGCCTCCCACCATGACATAGGAGAATAATAAGTGGCAAGCCAAGGGGAACACCACAACCAAATAAAATAATTAATAAATAAATAAATAAATAAAAATACTTAATTACTTGAATTTTTCAGTACAAGCCAATGGAGACACCAATTAAATTTTTTTTTTTAAATAAATTTTATTTACTTGATTTTTCAGTACAAATACAAATAATTGAGAAATGCACCTCACCAATTACCTACTTTGCCCATGTGAATTTGATTCAGCTGGTGGATGCTGGTTGGATGTACATCCTGACCAAGCATATGGTCCCCCTATCCTTCAATTGGTCCATCAACCCAACAACACATGGGTCCTTAAATTGGGGGATTTAGGTTGTGTGTTGCATGGGTTACCCTAATGACCTGGTTGGTACCTTCAATTTGTGGTTGTTTTTTCCCATGGAATTTATTGGGCCTTGGGGGGTTTGGAAGTGGCCCCCCCTTTTTGTAGATTTTCAATATTACATTAATTTGTCAAAGGGGGGAAAAGGAAATCACATGCTAATGTCAAATTTGACAATCAATTAAATTAAAGTAAATTAAATTAAAATTTCCTTCCTTTATTTATTTATTTATTAAAGTGTCGAAAGAACTAACTCAAATGCCCTTTGTTAAGTGTCTTCAACAAAGATCTAAATTGGCATATCGCACAATACCTTGCTAGCATGGCAAGTTCAATATCTCAATATTGAATGATTATTTTATTTTGAAAATTCCATGTCAAAAAATTAGGGTATTACAGAATATTATTTTTAAAATTTATCTATTTTCCTTCACAAAAAAATATTAAAAAAATTTGGAAGAAAATTTCAACATTTTTGAAAATAATATAATTAATTGATGTTGAAGTTGCCAAGGTATTCCAATATAAGTACACCTATAAGTTGTCTGAAAATTTTCATAACCAAACCTTTTTGGCTTTGGGTAAATATTGACCTCATCGAATTTAAATTGACCTCATTTAAATTCGTGTCATCGAATTTTTTATCAACAATTATTTCATTACAACTTGCTTTAGATCCAAGCCACCACCACCATTACTCCCAACCCCCTTTTCACCAATGCTAACAACATAGTTAGCTACAAACGAAGGAAATCTTTTCTCATCTTTTGTCATTCCACTCATAAAAATATTTCAACTATTTGCATTCATTGTAAATTGATGATGAAAACTAAACCTTACAAGATGCAAATAAACTTAATAATGTTAATGCAAAGCACAACACACATAACACCTTAAACCCTCAACTAAAAAAAAAGAAAAAACTCTTTGCAATAGTAAAAAAATTCTTATGCAATTGTGAATAACTCTTATGTGATGCATCATCAAACCAAAATAACATAACACTTGTTGATGATGAAAATTGAAAAAACATTCAAATGTAACCATTAATGATGGAAATGGTAAAAACATTTGAGAATAATCATCAATGATGCAAATTGAATGACAAACATGACGAAAGATATAACACTCAAGCATGACAATGCAAACTAGAATAACAAACATGATGATTGAAACCAAAACACAAACTTTGACAAATTACTTGGGTATCAAGCACAACACCTTGAAAGCAAATCTAACACTCTTGTTCATTCCATCGTTGTGTGATTGCACAAAGTCACAAATCGACAACTCTCACATCAACAACTTTCAAACCAAACTAACTTTTAAACTTTAAGTTTAAACTTAAATTTTCTAACCTTAAAATTTAACGCCATCCATCAATGAATGATGTGAGATGCTCATCCCATTGGTGCATTTTATGGGCTTTGTAAAACACAAGGCCTACGTAGGAATGGACACCACAAGTGTATGCGATAGGAAAGGCCCACCCTATTGAAGTATATTGAAATTTTTCATCAACTAAGACCCAATGGTAATGACACCCAATACCTAGATGCATGCCGTGGTTGATACTTGACCAAAATTTAATATTTGGGCAATGCCACTATGCACCCCGATTAGTACCCAAGGCATTAGTATGGGGCAAAAATTCAAGAATTAAAATTTTGGTTAGCCAATGAGAAGTTGCTACATGCATCCTAGAAATCCATGATTTTTTTCTTTTGGAAGAGGGGAACATGACTTTTTCTTTAAAAATATTTTGAGTAAAGGGTGGGTTGTGAGTGTTTTCTTTTCTATTTTGGGTCATGGGTGGCTTTTTGTGTCATGACACACTTCTATTTTGGTTTAATTTGCAAGGTAGTTATGAAGGTCAAAAAATGGTTATTATAATTTTCACTTACATAGGTGAGTCACCTTGAGAAAACAATAGAGACAAACTTTTGTTTTGGTTTAGTTTGTGAGGTAGTTGTGAAAGTTCAAATTTTTTTTCATTCATTCCATTTGCATAGGTTGGACATATGGACAAAACAATACTTAAATTTTTTTTTCCTGGGTTTAGTTGGCAAAGTGGTTGTGGAGGTCCAAAGAAATTCCATTTTTTTCATTTACATGGGTGTGTGCCACATGTTAGAAAACTAGAAGTTCTTTTTTGCTTTTCAATTTTATCATCCTCTTTCATGAGTTCATTGTTTTCTTTTCATGTCATTTTGTTCTTTGTTCTCTTATTATTTCTTCTTTGTGCTATGGAGAGACATGAAGAGAGTTACATGCTTAGTATAAATAGAAATTGTCTTTGGCATGGAGAATTTTTTTTAAAAATAGTTTTTTAAATCTAGATCAGTGCCAAATAGTGGGCTATGTGAATAATTTCTATGTTACAAGTGTGTCCGTGTGTCAAGAGTGGGTTTATTTGTTTTGGGTGATGAACCAATCAGAGATGTCTATCACCAAAAGAAAATAAATTTCAAGATTGTCCCCCACAAACTAATGAATTGAATCACACTATGTTACACTTACTTGACAAACTTCATGTCATGGTTTTGCTTTCAATAATCAACAATTGGTTATAAGATCCATTGGCCCTATGGTGATTTTTGTAATTGATTTTGAATCCATGACTTGCAATTCTCCTCCCATGTTTGAGAATTCCCCTTTTTAACAATGCTTCTAACCTCTAAATGTTTTTCAATAAATTTACTTATGAATATCTCTAGCATGAAGAAGAGGTGTTGAATCTTGCCAACTTGAGCTTATGATGGCAACCTAACAAGAGCCTAGGTCTAGATGTGGTTAATTTAATTATTTTTATTTCAAAAAATGGTGTCTGTAAATCTTGTAAGAATCCAAGTTGTCCATACTGCCAAAGAGAGTGATTGGTAATATTCATATACACCACAACAATCTCTGAGCTGAAGCTGTGAGATCAAGGGATCTTGTTTTCCCTGCATGCAAGGAAAGAAAGAGTTTTGGAAAAGGGTTGGTGATTGTACTTGGGATATAAGTCCAGCAGACTGGAAGCAAAAGTGTCTGATGACATCAGACCCATGTGAAACGGATAAAAGATGGAATCATACGTCATACCGTAATAAGGGTTTGACATTAATGTATATTGACTATAGAGTGATTCATTGCGTGTTCTACAATTTTTGCATGAAGAAGTGAACTTTCTCATATTGTCCATCACGACTGACAAAGATGATTCAAAATACTTGATTATCAACAACACTATTTGTGCATGAAGTGAGCTTTCTCATATTGTCCATCAAGACTGACAATGATGATTTAAAAACTTGATTAACAACTTTACTACAAGAGGACACGAAACCAGATGGAACTTGTAACTTTGGGACACAGCACTCTAGCATTGCTCATTCCAAATAAAAGCTTTTGGAAACAACTTTGGGTTTTATTTCTCAGTCATGTACAAGTTTTTCAGCTAGAATTTTTTTATGTCCAGGAATACATATTTGGTAAGAATGGGTTTGATTCACACACTGACTACTGATAAAAAAAGATCATGGCCTACCATTGATCTGAGTTTTGAGGCATAACTCTGGGAGCTTGCAGTCAATTTTCTGGGGCAGAACTCCAGGACCTTCCAGGCAAATTCTGGTGTCACAGAACCTCCAACTTTGAAATAAGAAATACATGTATATTCTGTATTATATCTAACAGTTACAGTTTCAACAATGTGACCAAATCTTTGGCCATGCGGATGTACTACATAACAACTACACTTTGTATTAACAGCATTTTTGGCTAGAAAAAATAGGCACATCTCTCTATTTACAAAACCAGAACTTATTGTCACCCACCTGGTAGGATTAAAGAAAGTGAGAAAGTCACCAGATGAGGTCTGGTATCAGCTAACAACAAACACAATGACACTGATGAAAAGCCGTTCCATAGACCTTAGTTACAGAAAATCCCCAAAACATCCTATCAGCAGTAGGTTAAAGCAACCTTATTACTGTTTCCTTCCATGCACAAGACGAGAGGTCACCAATGGGGCTTCCTCATCCACAGTTGTGAGAAGAGAAATCATTCCCCCAGATTCATCCTTAGAATGGTCAAAAACATCTGATGCCTTCCTCTCAAGCTTACGCTCCTGCAGGCACATTCCCCTACAGGTGAGTGTGCTGTGAACTCTTGTGCTGAGAAACTCTCCAAGTGGATTCAGGATGGTCAGGCTCACCAGAAATCGTCAACTGTTACAGTAATGCATTGCTTGAAGAACCTACATTAGGTACATCATAGGAATTATTCAATAACAAATCCCAAAGAAGATTTTAAAAGGGTCTCACCTTGAAGGTGGGCAGCTTCTGCTTTTCTGAAGGTGTGTCAGAAGGTGGTGAGTCCTTCATCTTCAAGTAGTTGTAGATGACTACTCCGCTTAGTGCTGCACAGATATCAACAAGGGAGTAAATCACATTTGCAAATTTCTGCTAGAGTAGAATGCTCAAAGTTTAGGACACTTGGGAGTTCAGAGATTTAGGTCTTTGTGGAGCTACGAATTAGCCTCTAGATGCTTTTCTATGAACTGCAAGTGGCAACCTTAACCATATAACATGGTCAACATCTATGAACCTCCACATGGAACTTTTCCTTCAGGAGGAACACACATGGAAATCATGAGTTGTTAAAATTGCCATAAATACTGGAAATAGCAGCTGTAGGCTCATAAAAGGTTAATTAGTGCATACCAATGCCATATCCAGTGACATTGAGCACTGTAAGTTTGGAATCTGGAAAGATCAAGGTTGAGAGAGCGATAAGAATCCAATCTTTCAGAACACCTGCGACCCGGACAGTGAGGGCCCCAGTTCGACCAATCACAAGGAACACTGAGAAATTCAACACCAGTGCACAAAGAGCATTGGTAAAGAACACCCAGAAGTCAAAATTCAATTTAGTTGTCGCCTGGTTCATTTCTGGTTTTTCCAACAGGATCCATGGTATGGATAGAAATAAAAAACTGCAAAAGGCCACAAATACATGAGTTCATCAGACGTTTGCTTTCCTCCCTTCGCTGATCCTGTTCCAGAAGTTCAACATAACTTCAAAACTGATTGTATTATATGATTGTCTGAAAAGGCAGAGAATGGTGTACCTGCATGGGGCTATGTAGTACAAGCTGGTCAACGGGTTTAAAGTGAGTCCTTTCTTTTGGAGAAGGATCTGTGTCAGCACTAAACGGAGAGCCTCAGCAAGGATACCGGCAACCTGGAATGCGGTCCCTGCTAGGTTGAAATGGATTTCTCCATATGATGAGATTGCTACACCAATGCTAACCAACACCATGTTCAAAAAAAAGTCGCATCGGGGTTTATCGGTCCCGCACAATATGGCCATTAAAAATGTTGCCACTGGCACTGCAAGCAAATCCCTAGGAACCAAATGTTGCTGAGTTTGAACCATACTTAACCCAAAGAGCTCAGACTTACAAATAACCAAATGGCATCCATATTCTCATGCATTGTCATGAACCAAATACATGTAAACATGTAACTGCAAAACTGCTGTATAGGTGTGCAGAGTTGGTGAAGCAACTTACTTAGTGACTTGAGCATTTGGATGAAGGCTACTGAGATAAAGAGGTAAGCTGTGTTACCAAACCTATGTATATACAACCCACATACATTGTCATAAGATGATTCAGTTCTTCACAGCTGATCAGTCTCTGAAGAAGAAACAAGAGATGAAGGTACCAATTGTTTCCAAGCAATAAGAGTCTCATGTGGGTTTCAAACAGCAAGTGTATGACATCTAGCTTATGTGTGTGTTCTGAATTTGAACTTACCAGAGGCTTGATGCAAAGAGAGCACTGATTGGCACCACACTTGACACATATCTGATTACCATATAACAGTGAAATCTAAATCAGATCTATGTCACATGCTGATTGATCATGCATCAAATTTGCTCCATAATTAGCTCAGATAATTGACTTGAAATTGAAGTACCACACTGCATCATGATAATAAGGTTGGGTGCAAACAGGGACTGGTCTGTTGTTCTAAACATAACAGTTTATTGTGCCATACAGTTCTGAAAGCCTACAAAGAGGAGAAAAAGACATTGAGATTTTACATTTTAAAAGTCATGCCCACTGGTGTGACAACCTGCAACACCACCACCACCACAGAGGCAAGCTTCCTTAGGAAGCCGTAACATGAATATCCTCTACATCACATTATAGCTAGCAGAAGTTGAGTTCACTGTGTCTAGCACCTACATGTTGTGAGCAGTTACATTGCAGTGAAATCTTCCATAAAAGCAGGAACCGGAGGGAAGGGACTACTAACCTTGAAGACCCGAACAAGAATAAATGCAACTGAGCCTGAGAGGGCCATGTGAATCATTGTCAATGTTATTGGGTATGGGAAGCCATAGTGCTTAGTTGATAGCACCCACTGCAAATTACAGCAAAATTCAAAGTTAGCAATGCCACACAGTTCAATAAAAATTACTCACTTCAGACAGATCAAGCACCTTGATAGATGTACAACTTTGCACTTCAGCCCTTGTAGGAGGAGTTTCAGAAGTCCTAGAGCTTCAACAAGGTATAAGGCTAGAACAACAACATACCTTGTTGTAAAGAATCACTACTGTTGAGAGAACAATGTACAGAAGAAGATAGAAATATGTCAAAATCACTGCATGGTTGATCATCTTGAACTGAGCTCTGGAAATCTCATAAGCTTCTCATAGTTGAATGCATGTACACCATGATGATCATCTTCTCAACATCTGCCTGGCACATCTTGCAAAACATTGTACACACCCAGCAAACATTTGAGCATCTGGGTGCAATGATTCTCTCTCAACCCCAATTTTTCTGGCTCTCTTTTCACCGGAATGCAGTACTAAAAATCCTGAAAGCATAAGTAAAAACCAACACTGTCAAGAAGAAGAGGATCAATGCAATCATGCTGACCTAATCCAGCTAACTCTTGAATTTTGCAGAAGATCAAGCAACCCTATTTACAGCCAAAGGTTCAACAGTCCAATTTCCAAATTCTCAGAATTCTGCACTCTGCTACGTTTATCCTTTTGTATTGTAGATGAGAGACAAAGCAGGCAAATCAGATGGTGGCAGTGGAGGAGGAGGAGGAGGAGGAGGAGGAGGAGGAGGCTCATTGCTTTGTATAACTCATGTCCTGTTGCTTTTCAACCAAAAGAACCTTCACTATCAGAAGAAGAAAACCAGTAACAACAATGCTAAAGTCTCAAGCCAACAAACACAAACCTCGAACTCCTCAACTACACTGAAAGCATATTTTTCTTGCCCAGGAAAAAAAGAAAAAAAGAACAACATCAACAGACAGTTGCATTGTATTCCCGCAGTAGTCTAAGGCCAACAAACACAGACCTCGAACTCCTCACCTACACTGAACGCACGAGTGTTTTCTTGAAAAGAAACAAAGAGTGTGAGTTGTATTGCATGCATTCACCCCCCCCTACCCCGCCCCAGAGCATGTTAGCTTCGAAGCTAAGAGAGCTCTGAAACAATAGAAAACGCCGACTACAATGTGAGTGAGTGTGGCCTCATCATGTACATCATCAAGAAGGAAAAACTCGCGTCTACCTTGCTGCAACTGCAACCAAAAACAAACTCAAGAACAAGGAGGGATAAGGAAGGAAAATACTCACTGAGACTTCATCGAATCCAGAAAAATTCGGCGCTGATATCTCAGTTCTTTCTCCAACAAGGCAATCTCCAATCTTCTTTCGACGAGGTGACTGCTCGGGCGAAGAAGAAGAAACAGAGTCCCCCGCGCAGCCAAGCCATCCCCACGACGAAGAAGAAGAAAGGCCGGGAGCCCCGGGGATTGGGTGGGGGGGGGGTGCGGAAGAGAGAACGAAGAAAAAACCAAAACAACAACAAAAATAAATAAAATGCAACTAAGTCAACAAAAAAAAAAAAAAAAAACAAAAAAAAAAAAAAAAAAAAAAAAAAAAAAATAAGTCAAAAAAAAAAAAAAAAAACAACCAAAGATAAGTAGGCATTATTAGCTGTAATCAGCCAATTTTCCGTGGTATACTCAAGGTAATGAAATTTTATTAAATCTCAGTATGAAATGCTGAAACTCAGCATTTAATGCACAAGGTTTGGAGAGTACCAGTAGCCTAGGGTCAGTTTCCACATTGACAAAACGAATAATTTATTATTTTTTCAAAAAAATGAATTCGTTTGAAGTTATAGTTTTTTTCCATCATCTACTATGTTTTAATACAATTGTGATATGAATGAGTGGTGAAATCATTCAGAGTTTTATAGCCTACGATAATTATGATGATTTTCAACATGTTTTTCAGCTGCCTATTTTCACTAAATTTCATTTCACTATTTTGAAGATTATTTAATGATGAAACTGACCTTAGGGTATGGTATTATAGTAGTTGTACAGGTAGGAGCAGTGAAAATATATGCTTGGTAACGACTAAAGACGTCGCCATGGACATTATTTGGAATCCAGACTGGACACTACTCATACTTGCCACCCATGGGCCCCGCCCTTATTCTAGTGAAGTTCACGGCCTCAAAGCTGTACCTTACACAAGGGAACTTTTTGTCAGCCTTAAAGTGGGTGGCATTCTCAGAATAAAGGGTCTAGTACAAGGGGAGAAAAACCTAAAATTTTAAATAAAACAATGCAACCAAGTGCTCAAAAAAGGACAACCAAATCTTTTACCTACTAACCAAAACACACCCCCGAAAAAAAAAATAAATAAATAATTTTTTTAAAAAAATTACCATAGAGCCTTAGTGGGGTTCGACACAAATTATATTTATTTGTAGAAATGCCGAAATTTTTAATTGTGGCAAAGAAAAAAAAATTTGTAAAAGAAAATGCAATTTTTTTTTTGGAATGTTCAGGAATATTCTTTTTTTGAGGAGTTTAGGGTTAACCCTTTCCCTTATATTTGAAGGGGGACCTTGTCTTAGTTACCTACCACCTCTTTTGTTAGCCTTGGGATAGAGCATTGTCAATATAAGGGGCCAAAGATGTGCCTTACCCACACTCAGTTCCGAGTGTGAACCTAAACATGTGTAGATCACAAGGCCTAGGAGGGGAATCATACTTACACCTATGATTAGGTCTAAGATCACTCCCACTCTTAAGGCTTAAGGAGTAAATGTAATGTCCCTCCTCTATTCAAGATGGCATATTCTTGGCCCTAAAGCGCCCTCTAAAAAACATTAATAATATTGTTAGAAGCATCAGAGGGAACTGGCTTAGGAGGCCTTACCTAAGAAGAAGTGCCCTTACCTTACACTTTTGTCCCCACAATTCATGCCCCACCCAATAACCTAGGCCAAGGCTAGTCCTGAACATGCACCCAAGAGGCCAATTTATTTATTTATTTATTTATTTGTTATGGAGAGTGCTGAAGAATGGGACTCTTTTGAAATTTGATGTTCCCAACGTGTTTCATATGACAAAATCATGTTCCCACTAACTTCTTAGTGGTTACTTATTATGTTCCCAATTCCTTCCCCTTATATTGGGAACTTTAAGGGTCCTTGTGTATATTATGCTTGTTCACTCTAATAAACAACACCCCCCCCCCCCCCCCCCCCCCCCCCCCCCCCCCC
>Ga0116231_10011071_pt1 | contig 14107 bp, 9 predicted proteins | sample S1TSphgellanicum_2_FD_89695 | JGI IMG/M metagenome (GOLD analysis project Ga0116231, IMG submission 89695) | Host-associated microbial communities from peat moss isolated from Minnesota, USA - S1T2_Fd - Sphagnum magellanicum MG | ecosystem: Host-associated > Plants > Peat moss > Unclassified... | reverse complement strand
TGGATTCTACATGTACTTGTAGCTCCTTGCTAAGCTTATCCCTATTATAAATAAATGTTTCAATTATCATCAGACTCCTATTGCTATTAGCACACTATCATACTATCTGTTTAATTGTTGAGTTACCTTAACCTTATGTTCAACGACTTGAAGATTATTTTACCTTTATTAAATCTTTCATCAACACCCCTTCAACTGCTTTAAGAATTTTTAACATCCTTGCTACTTTCTAAATACCATAACAAGACTAATGTTGCGTTGAACACTATAAATTTTGGTGTCTACTTCTACCCTCAACCCTCTAGAGATTTCTCGCCCCTAATTATGCAACAAAGTTTTTAAAACTACGATTATTAGCCTTTGCTGAAGAAAAGAACTAATCCAACTCCAATAACGCATTTTGGAAAAGAAAATAACCCCCTTCACACCATGCACACTCATCACCCTATGAAGTCGCTAAAAGCCCTTAATAACCTCACCCCATTCAAATAACCTTGATGTAACTGTTAAAAATTGAGACTACCGCACATGGTTGTGTCGGCATGGCTCACAGTTATCACACTAACGTTTACATATATTATTGTTCATAAACATAACACAAAGGAACAAGCCATTAATCTATTAATTTAATCAATAATACATTTTAGTTTTGGGGAAAATAATTTATAGAAAATTTTAAATCTTAAAAAAATTTATGTCATTGAATTGAAGTTTGTATGAAATATGTTCCCAAATGGATAAGTATTAAAAGTTTCAAATATAATTATGTGTGAATATTTTTACATTACAAAAAAAATGGTTTAAATTATTTTAATAATGTATAAATTATTCATTAAATTGATTTGAAAGTTCAGAAGTTGTGCGTGGTGAGGATTTTTACGGATATTGAAAAATTAGTGGGAGCTACAATAGAACTGGAAAGAATGTTGGGTAAGTTTAGAAAAACACCATATGAACTTTTTAAAAAAGAACAAGGAGTCTTAAAAACCATGATGGAAAAACAAGTCGCTGCTTTGAACAACACACTTATCAATTTTTTCAAGGGGAATGTGCACAATCCGGAGGCACCATTTTTTTTCCATTATGTTCAGAGGATGCCAAATCTATAAAGGAGGAGACCATTTAGCCACCAAATGTCTAAGATTAAATGAATCACAACCAAAATGTGCTAAATGTGGCATGTCTCATAAACAAAAAATTGTGGGATAAAATGTTTTTTCTAATTCAGGGTTAGGTCATTTGAAGGACATGTGTTGGAAGAAACCCAAGGATGGGAAGTCCCACTTTGGAACAGCAAATTTTTCGAAGGTATTACTAAATGATGAGAAGGCAACCATGCAACAACCTAACAAATTATGCAAAGACGAAAATGTTTTCTCTTACACACGAATTCCTATAAAAAGGATGTGTGTTAAGGTGATACTAAGTGGAATTATGCAAACTCCTAAAACTACAGGAGAAGGGACATGAATATATAGGGAGACCTCGGTCAAGTTTAAGATTCTTTCCCATTTCATTAAAGGGAAGATTTCCTTTTCACCTATGGAGACAATTCTTATGATCCCAAGAGAATTTGAACACCTTGAGAATGTATTGAAATTGGTTAGATGCAAAAGATATTCAAAAACAACAAACAACCAAGTATCTATGATTTTAACATTTCCAACAATTGGAAGGATTTGTATCAACAAGACGCATAAGAACAAGATTCTCCATTGCTTGTAAAAATAAACAACTATGTGATTGAGGAACTAGTAGATATTGGAGCATCCATGTCCATTATGATTGTTGCAATAGTTAGAGAGTTGGGCATAATGCATTTAGTCATCAAATTTAAGACCTACAAAATTGCGTATTGAGTCATCACACATGCCATGGGGAGAATTAACGAAGTACCTGTGAAAGTTGGAGGTGTACAATGTACCATGACCTTTATGGTTGTAGACACTATCAACTATGGCATACTACTTGGATTGGGTTTTTTGATAAAAATTGGTGCAATCGTGGATATTAAACAAGGCTTAATCCAAGTGAAGCATGGTCCAAGAACCAATGTGAAAGTATTACCATTAACTATGGTGAATATGCTACAAAGTATGAGCTTCGAAGTTGTGATATGTGATGTCATTGTTGCCTTAGAGAACACACAAATCATTAATGGTTCTGATTCAATTATCAAAATTCCACGTCAACACAATTTCATCATAGGCAAAGGAGTGGATGATCATGTTTCACATTCGGACATTAATATGGATAATAGTGAGCATTGTGATGAAAAGTTTCACCAAGATGAATAGATTGGTGATGAAAGTGAGTTCTGAGGTACTGAATTTGAAAGATATGGTATTATCAGAAGGACCGACAAATTTTACAACTGATACTACAAAAACAAGTTGATGGATTTATGGAAGAAGAAATGTCAAATGTAGATGATTATGTTGATTGGCTTAAGTGGGTTTCTGATGCAAAAAGAAGAAGACAAGCCATGTTTAAGTTTTCAAATTGTGAAAAAATTATAGTGTTGTTATAAATTCATAAAATAAAAATTGGTGATATCCACAACAATTCCTGCAACAAATTGACAACACCTGACATTAATGAGTAAATACAAGATGGAAGGAAATATGTTAGAAAATTCGGGTTGATCCTAACTTGGATAAGGAAAAAAAAACAACAACCGTGGAAGGTGTTAGAGTGTTACCAAGATGTTTTTGCCTGGAACAAAGGTGAACTTGGCTACTGCACCATTGGATAACATGTTGTTAATATAAAGGGGTTCCCACCTTCCAAGGTATCCCTTGGTTGATTCTCCTAATGGGAGGAGGCATAAGTCAATAGACAAATTGATATTTTGGTAGATTTGGGCAAGATGAAACCCAAGAATTATGAATACGCACGTCGCGTCACTCTATTAATAAAAAAGGATGGGAGTAGGCATTTCTGTGGAAATTATCAATCACTCAACATGCAAACTTGCTGGGACTCGTTTCCATGCCTTTTATTGACAATGTGATCACCGAGCTGGGAAAATTTGCTTGGTTTACTGCATTGGATTTGCAGTCTAGCTTCTAGTACATTCAAAGGGCACTTAAAGACATGAAAAAGATAACATTGATTATTAAAACTGGATTGTATGATTGGACAGTTGTGCCGTTTGGTCTTAAAAATGCAATGAGCACTTTTACCAAGACAATGTCAAAAAAAATTTAAAAGTTGGGGGACAAATTCTTAAAAGTATTTGTTGATGATTTCAATGTGCATAATGAAAGTTGAGAGGAATAACTTCAACATATGGATACTACATTTTTCAAACTTAGGGAGGTGAACTTGAATTAAATTTGAATAAATGTTATTTTGTTGTAAAAAAATCACCTTTTTAGGTCATGTGGTTAGTAACAAAGGTACCAAACTAGACCCTAGGAAAATTGATGTAGTTCTACGTTTCCTATAATTAAAGATATTTACCAACATCAAATTTTTTTGGGCCTAACTAGATATTATCAAAATTATGTTCGATGTTATTCACGATAAGTTATTCCATTGTTTGAATTAACAAAAATGGACATTGACTTTATATGAGATTTGGGATGTCAACAAACATTTGAAGCTCCAAAAGGGGCATTTGTTGATGCACATGTGCTTATATTATTTAATTTCAAGAAATGGTTTTGCCTTGATGTTGACTGGTCACCAAAAGGTGTTGGAGCCATCTTGTCACAAAAAGAGGGCAAGCTTGAAAAGGTAGTGGCGTATGCCAACAAGAATTTGACAACAACACAATGGAAGTTCCACCCCATGGAAGGGAATGCTACACACTAATTTGGGGTATTATGCATTTCAAACAATACGTGCATAAGAACCATTTTATTCTAAGAATATATCACAAGCCACTTGAATTGTTAATGATAGTATCATATGTGCATGGCAAGAGAGGTAGGTGGATTGATATGTTGTAGGATTTTAATTTCAAGATATTGCACTAACTAGGACTCAAACATACAAATGTTGATGCTTTGAGTAGAAATCTAGTGGGTCTAGCCACGAATGACAATGATTTCAGTGAGGAAATCCAAAACATTGGGAATATACGAGTTAACACACCTGGGGTAAAAGATAAGATCTTTTCTATTCAAACTGGCAAGGGTTCATAATGGTTTAGTTTCAGGAGACAAGTAAATAGGTTTTCACAACATCATGAATGTTGTTTTGGCATCAACCACTGGTGTTATTCCAAGAATCATCAATTGTATATGTTTGATGTTATACCAGAGGTTGACCAACATAAGGACCTTGTTTCGCATGTGGAGGAGATTGAAGCGGCAAACACTAAAAGAGGTGAGATTTAAAAGAATAATGATGGGAAAGAAACACTAAAAAGAAAGTTACATCAATATTATGACAAACAACAACAATTGGAGCTAGTGTTGGCAACTCAAGAACTATTTGAATTTAATGAACATGACTTGGTTCACATAGATTTTGATGAAGAGGAAAAATGTTGGACGGACACAAAAGACAGTGACATTTGGAAGGACGTAACCTGCATGAAGGCATATTGTCGGAGTGCAAGAGAACAAGGAAGAAAATAATGAATTATCAATGACAAGATCAAAGGTTTTACTTCAAAGGGTTGTTTGTGCTTAAACTAGTGGAAAGAATGGGACTGCTTATCCAAATGCATGAAGACTTGGGGCATTTTGGAAAACAAAAGACATTGGCTGAAATTTGAAAGAGATACTTTTGGCATAATAGGACGGAGGATGTAAATATAATTGTAAAAATGTGCTAGCAATGCCAAATGGTGAGAATGGTGGGTAACATTTGCTCTAAAGATGAAGAGTTGAAGAGTTTACCTATTTGTGAATTATTTTATAAAGTTGTTTTGGATAATGTAAGACCATTACCTAAAACCAAGTCAAGAAACAAATATATTCTGGTTGCCATCAATCATTACTCAAAATGGTGTAAGGTAAAAGCGATTGTTGATCATGGTGTTAAAACAACAACCAAATTTTTGGAGGATGATATAATATGTAAATATAGGGTTCCCAAGTTTATGCTAACTAATAATGGAGGGAGCGGGCAACATAGTTTGATGTCATGTGTAAGGACTATGGTATCCACCATCAACACATAGCACTTCAATGGCCACAGTGTAATGGGATGGTTAAACATCTGATCAAAACTATTAGGCATGGCATCACAATGCTCTCTATAACACCAGAAAATGTGGATTGTTGGGATGAACAACTGGCCAAAGTCATGTTTAGATATAAATGCAGGATTTAAGCCACCATTAAATTTTTGCCCTTTATGATAATGACTAGGCACACACCATGCCTTAGGGCTAACAACTACTTACATTCCTTGAGTACTATGATTGATGACATTATTGATGTAAAAATTACTACATAACAATTTCTCCAAAAGATGAAGCTCATAGCAAGCATCCATGAAAATGTTTTGTTCAATGTAAAACAAGCACAAAAGAAACAAAAGAAGACCTATGTTACTAGGAAAGGGAAGCAAACCTTTGAAGGATTAGTTTTTGGATAGACAATGGTTAAAATGAAGAAACTAGGGAAGAAGAAAACTTTAATTTCAAGTTGGGAAAGTCCATACCAATTTGTTGGACATACATATCTTGATTTTGAAAAAGGTAGCAAAGTATGCATCATTAAAAATGTTGATGGGCATAAGTGGGAAAGATCACACAAGGATTTACAGATCTATCATGTTTTATAGGATTAAAAAAGTCGAGGGACTTAGTTTTTTAAAGAAGGGAGGGGTTACATATGTGACTTGACAAGAAGTCAATTGGATTTTTTCTCATGTGAACATAACAAGTTTTTAAGGATTTGGTTTTGTTTTGAATGGCCATCAACTTTTTGCATGCTAATGGCGGAAATTATTTTGTCACTGTTCGTTAGCGGCTAAAATGACTATTTCAAGGAGACTTGTGAGCTTGGGTAGGAAACTTTGTTTGTTTGTGTATTACGTGGAACATATTGACAACAAACAATGGATGGTTAAGGAAACTGCAACATTCAATGGAGGTGTGGAGAATAGGACGGTGCATAACAACATAAGAAAGAGAATTTAAGAACAATGTGAGGTAGGTCTGTTTGTTTTCTTGATCCGTTTTTAGAAGAGTATAGGTGGAGCTTGTTAAGATTTGTAGTTGCTGCTTTTTTATTTTCGTTGCGCTAGTGACTACATTATGGCATGCCATATGTTCTTGTTAATACTAGATTTTATAAAAAGTTGATGTTGAAGGTTGATGACGAATATAAGGAAGTTTGAGCCGTAGAGATAGGAGCATGTAGAGGGATACGTATGCATGGGGACCTTGGCTGAACCTCTCTTTAATCCATATAAGAGGGCAAATATCTGAGTCACTAAAAGCCTCTATGGGGTGTCCTTGGGTTAGCCAAAACAAGAGTAAAGAGGAATAGAAGTGGGAAGTTAATAGAAATCCATTCATAGCCAATTTCTACACAAAAATTTGCCTTTCCTGAGTGGTTATAAGTCAACTTGCTATGCGTCATTGATACTTTGGTCCATACCTAGAAATCAAGACATTTCTAAGATTGGGCCAAATGTTCTTTTGCATTGTTGCATTTATAAAAAGAGGGTTAGTAGTTCATATGGACTAACTCAACACTAAGGGTTCTAACGTCAAGCCATACTTCATTAGATTTTGGACTCATAATGTGTGGATTTGTTCATAGTAGTAAATTGATTGCTACCACTATAATAAGCTAGAAAAGATTACCAAGTATGTGCCAATTGGAGATTCAAATTAAAATGTTGAATTTTGTTATGATAAGATAGTTGCACCAAGAGATTCTAATAGTGTCGGGTTGGCAGTTTCAAAGATGTAAATAGTAGGAATTGGTTCCCAAGATTTGTATCTCTATTGTGAGTCTTTTGTGCCCATGAAATTTTCATTATACACTCTTCTTTTTGGTTACAAGAGGACCATACAATGTTAATTGATGATGAGCCTAACAAAATTATTTGCAATTCCAAATATAATGATATATTCATGTATTCCTTAAATCATTTAGGGGAAAAACACCAAATTCTAAAATAAAAATTAAGGACCTTCTTGACCATTTGCAACCACTCTTGAAGTGTTTGCACTTGGCTTTCATTTACATAGACTTTGTTCCAATTATTTTCAAATTATGTTGTCTTTCATTGCATTTTGGGGGTCTAAATTATTCTTGGTTCAAATAAATACATAAAAATCAACAATGGAGATTGAAGAAATTTTCATATATGCCTCTATGAATATTCTTAGCTTTTAATTTTAATCATTGTAACATTTGCAATCAAATATTTATGTTATTTTTCACATACTAATTATTATTATTTATCATATATATTTTTTTGGTTGTAAAATACACAAGTATCCTAGATAGTTCATTTGGTCAATGGAAGCATAGATCAATTTATTATAAATAATCTTTCGGGTTCATATAGTTTGGCTTGTTTTAAGGTTTCTTAATGTAAAGCTCCTTATAGAATGAAAATTTAGAATTGGATTATAAACTAAAAGAAATTATTAAAATTGAATTTATGAATGTATCAATTTATGTCATTCACACTTCAAAATATATAATTTTGAAGTGTGAATGACATAAATTGATACATTCATAAATTCAATTTTAATAATTTCTTTTAGTTTATAATCCAATTCTAAATTTTCATTCTTGCTAAGTCACTAATTAATCCAATGTTTTGGTCTTGGTTTTTGAATTGGTGATTCAATCTTGGTGACCAACAAGTATAAATCCAATCATACTATTTTAAAAATATTACTCACAATTTTTTTAAATTACTTGAATTATTACTTTTGCAATTAACTTGGTGGTCACTAGATTCAATTACAATTTCAAAACTTATTTGAACTATCCAAATTACTTATTATTATTTTTGGACTTTTATAAAATCCAAAAGTTATTTAAATATGTGTTTAACATCAACCAACACATAAAGTTTATGTTACAAGTTTTAAGGCAATGGGAAGACTTGGCCATGATGCCATCTAACACAATTAGCAAAAAGTTTACTATATATATACTACAGAAAACAATTTGAGATTTGAAAAACTACAACAATGAGGAAAAATTGAACTTTAAAACACTCCCATTTCAAAATCAATGGATCACATATATGACAACTCAATCTCAAATTCTTTCTTTTTATTTTCATGTTGTTAACCTTGAATACTCTCGACAAGGAAAAAAATAATCATTATCTCTATATATGAAGCCAAGAAATCATACATTTCCAAAAGTACATACATGTGCAAGATTAATGCCAAAACATTTATATGGGCAATCAATGGTTAAATGACCCCATCTCCATTGTAAATTTGGCAAAACACATGAACACACCCAACCACCCAACAACATGCCCTCAAATCCCCCATCAACATATATTCAAACAAAAGTGTATCAAAGATTTGTAACCTGATGAATACATGGACATAATTCAAATTAACGAAGTTTGGACAAAAGGAATTAATGCACAAGAACAATATGAGCTTTTTTTGTAAGACTTTGATGAAAATGGTAATTGTACCTTTAATGGGAAGGTCAATATTTTCAATCCCTAATTTATCCACGAATAATAAATGTCTTTGCAAAATCTTGCATTATTCCTACCATGCACAAGAATTTTTTTAATCTAAAGCTCTAGGGAAAATCCAACTAACTACTTCACCTTATAAACTAATCAATTATAGGAGTTGAAAGTTCATGAGAACAAGTTCAACAAAAAATTTCTACAACAACCTCTAAAGATCAATGAAATCCATTTTGCCAAATAATAGCCACTTGTAAATACCAATAATACTAGTGCAAGCACCTCCTTTAAGCGTGTCTCCCACTCCATGGGCAAATGAAGCCATTTTTAACTCTAGATTTTCAGCTCAAAGTAAATTCATGCAAGTCCTTCAAATCTTGGATGTTTGGAACTTGATTGGTAAGGATTGATTAAGTGCAATTGACATTTATTACATCCATGATGTAAATAAAGATAAAAAATATAATTAACAATTCTTTAGAAAGAATGAACATTGGAATGTTTTCAAACAAGATTTTTCAAAGACATTTGAAACTTTTGATTATCATTTCAACTATTTCAACCCATGCTTTCCAACTATACAATCCCATCATCTCTACTTTTGAGTTTGAGGGTGCCAAAATAGATCATTCATAGATAGTTTTTTGGATTTCCCTTAGAGATGCAATTTGAAATGTGACTTTTGTAATTGAGTGGTAGAGTTTTGCACTAAACATAGTGTGACCATGCAATATTCAATCACACTTCATCTTTGTACTTGCATGGTCTAATTTTTTCCATTTGTTTCCCCATTGCTTTTCTTGCACCTCCTTTTATTATGTTGCTTGAACCAACATTACTTCTTGACCAATACTGTGTGCAACAATATGCCATTATTATGACTTGAATTATTTGTTTGCTTTTCTTGGGATGTAGTTATTTGGGTGGAAATCTGGTTTGTTGCTATTCCTTTCATTTTTTTTTATGGTCACCATTCCATTAGTTTGATTTTCCATTGACCGTGGACATTATAGTGAATGGTTTCATATAGGTTTCTTATCATAATCTCTCTATCATATTCAAATTACATGTTCATTCACACAAGGTTTAGTTTGAATTGTGTTGTTTTCTATTATTTGATTATGAATTTTTATTCCATTGACTATGGACACTATAATGAATGGTTTTGTAGAGGTTTTTGATCATGTTCTCTGTACCCTATTCAAAGTACATCTTCATTCATTTTTGATGGAACAAAAATTATCAGATTAAAATGGAATCTTGGGGTTGATGTTATTTTCAAGCAACCTTTACATTTAGGTTATTTTAAAGTTTGCAAGATTCATGTAAAAAATTACAAAAATTCATGGTGAAAACATGGCATCAACTTGATAATTTACCTTTGTCATTCCAAGGATTTTTGTTGTCAAAATCATTAAACAACAAATTACTTAAATGAACCAACCCTTTCAATTCACATATTATTTTTGACCTTATTGACAATATAAATGATGAAAATCATGTGTTGGTTATTCTAAATCCAATTGCTCGTTGCAACTTTTCTAAAGGCAATTGTTACTATCATGACAAACCTTTCTATTAAAGGTAACAAATTATAAGCTAACTAATGCCATTGGCATCCTAATAACTAGAGGGTTACTAATGGTAGACTTAATGTCCTCTACCAAAGGATGAAGCCAATGGGGTTAGTTAGATGAATGGTTAGTGGTAATCCACCAATCACGTTGTGGATTTCTAAAAAAGATTAGGATAAAAACCTATTTTCATGGGGAAGATATGAACCTTGTTCAATCTTGTGAAAAAGGGGATTAGAAGGACAAAAAAAGGACTTGGTGAATATTCATTTAGCTTGAAGTTTTTTTATAAGATCCTTCTTTTAGGAAAAAATGTGTACATGACATTGAAATAAAATAGAAGATTATGGAAGGCAGTTGTAATATGATTCTTGCAATGGAAAATGATTAGTGGAATATCATATTGTTCTATTTGGGGTTTTGTTCTACTTGAAAAAGGTTAGATAATGGGGTAGGGTATTACATATTACGATTGTAATTTAATTTTTTTTTAATGTAATAGTTTTCCATTTCTTTTATAAAATGATTATGATATCCACTTTTTATTTTAAATTCGGGAATAAGAAATAGTTTATGCCACAAGATGATAGGTGCTAGTAGATGGCAACAACAAGGAGGTAAACTTGAAAGTAGGGACTTAAAAGGATTGGAAAGTTGTTATAAATAATAAGCATTGGCCATAAAGTTTGCTAGGGGCTACAATTAGTAGACAATGCCACCAAAAGGTCTAGATGTGTTGTATAGGTTACTTAGTAGTTGTGAAAGGCTTGCAAACCCAGTGGACACTATTTTGATACATTGGAGGTACTATATGAAGTTTGGAAGGTAGCTACCCCCCAATTTTCCCCATATTTTACTTTCTTGTTTTCTATATTCATTTCTTTTCATACCACTGTAGTGGCTTATAGTTAGGATGGTAAGGCTATCCCTAAAAGATAATCCCTACCTTCTTTTTTTTCACTTTGTGTAAATTCATACTTATTTACCATTTATGTAATTATCAAGGACACGAATAATCACAAGAACAAAAGCTAAAGGAAAGGTCTAAGTTTAACTTTCAAACAAGGAACAAAACAAGATTATGTGATTCCAAAAAAAAAACACAAGAACTATAAACAAAAACATGGGATGTGTAAAACAAACATGAAAACATATATTTATTATGTTAACATATGCAAACATAAATATGAAAAGAACATGACAAGGTTATGGTGTAAGATCATGTTTAAGATTGATGTCAAACATATTGAAGGAAATGAGGGGTCTTATTTATATTTATACCCTTTAAGGAAGTTTTTAAGGAGGTTTCTATCCATGCATCGAGTAAAAAAACTTCTTGAAAACTTTTTTAATTGAGAGTCAACTATGAGTTAATTGGAATTTAACTAAGAATCAATTGGGAGTTAATTAGGGTTAATTATGACTTAATTCAATTGACTAAGATTTAGGTAAGAGATAACTAAGAATTAAGTGAGAGTTTAATTAAGATTTAATTGTCTCGGAATTAATTGGGAGTTAATTCAGGCTTAATTAGAATTTAACTATAAGTGAACTAATATTTAATTAATAATTAATTAAAAGTGAACTGAAATTAAATTTAAAGTTAGGTACAAGTTCAATTAAATCATGGATGAACATTTAAAAGAATGAACCCCATAGCATTGACATCCATGACAATAATTGTAGTAGAATAAGTTATTAATTAGTATTTTTATTTGTTAAGTAAAGACTTCCTTACTATTATTTGAATAGTTATAATAAAGTAAATAAGTGATAATAATTTTTTTGGAAGTAGGAAAAATATGAAAGTGTCTCCCCAACATTATCTTCATGAAAATGGTAATGTTTGGGGATCACATTTTCACCCTTCTACTTAAAAGAGACCAAGACAACTTTTGCTTACTTTTTTTTCTAAGCACTCACCATTTTTAACCTTTGTAGTTTTTTCTATAAATGCACCTAAGAGCTTTCACAACCCATTTCAAATTGATCATCCATCATCATTTTAATTTTTTCCTACTTCTACATCCTATACTTCATTTAATGGGAAATTTGCTATCTTTTGAGTCCCAAATTCCAAGAACTTGGTAGTGTGTGTTCTTGCCCAACTAATGGTATGCCCTTTTCTTTCTTATACACATCCCAAGAATCCAAAAAGTGCAATAAATTTGGAAATGTATTTATTACATGTTCAAATAATGTTATAATATAATAGATGAAAATATAGAAATTTACAAAATCTTCCCACACTAAATCAACATCTTCTGTTGATGTGTAGGTTGTGGGAAGAAATCTATATGAATAATTAATATGGGTTAATCGATCCTTTGTTCTCTTGAATCTCCTTGATCTAGAAGTTCGAACTATAGATTGTTGAATCCAACAATGATCCAAATATTTCTTGAACCTTTGGTTGTAAATATGATCTATGATTTCTATTTAAAACTCTAATGGTGTATTTTATTGGTTCTATCTTGAGATCTTTTTATTATAAATCTACTTTTGAATTAAAAAATTGATTATTTACTTGTTTTACTTTCATTTGCAATGTAATTTTTTGCACATCTACTTTAGAATTTGATTATTTTTCATTTTTTTTTTGCACTTTCTCCTTAACACCTTTAAAAAAAAAAAAAAAAGCTTCAAACTTGACCTTTCTTCTTCTACATGTTCTACTTTTATTAGTAGATTTGAATTGTGATTAACTCTAGTATTTCTTAGCATTTCAATAGTAAGATGTAAGAATTTAAAACAAAGTTGGAGCTATTCTCCTATTATAGCTTATAAGGAGGACGTATTTGAGAAAGATGACTCACAATAATAATGAACTACAACTTTAAGTTGAACTTTACCTATGTTTAAACTTGTTTTAGTGTTGGGTTTTTGCTTAAAAGGGAATGCAAATTGCAAAAGCTTAATAGGAATCTTGAGAATTAAATCTTTGGAGGACTAATAATGAATTTTTTGGAAGATTCAAAATTTGATGTCTTTGGTAATCTTCATGCATTGTATCCTTGTAAGGATTTAAGACTTATTTATGAGCATTTTGCATGTTCGTTAATTTGACGAACAAACCTCTGAAACCAAACATTCTCTTTGTTTATCTTGTGTTCATGTTTTGTGAAAATGAATCCAACCTACCCATAAACCAAACCTTGCCTTTGAAAAACTAGTTTTCATGTCCATATTTTCCCATTATTGAACATGTGTAAGCACAAATAGTCAAAATTTATTAAGTCCATCACTTTTTAACACCCATAACTATACACAAAAACAACATTATGTGTGGGTTACCCAAATTCACTAAACATCTTTTTTTAATGACGGGACGTTTGATGACAAGCACATTTTTAAACATTGACAAAAAAGCCCTGACTATTAACCAAGGTTAGTTTGCATTGGATGAATGTTCAATTATCAAATGATGTTTGGTGAGGGGCTTGTTTACCCTAAAACATTCACCATAGTTCAATTACAATAAAAGGAAAAAAATTAAGAATAATTTTCATGTTGGGCACCGTTTTGCAATTGTGTCAAGCTTAGTGTCTCACATTTAATTCATTTCTCTTGTTTAATGCTTGCAAAATTTGAGGAATGTTCATCACAAGGTGTCATTGTGACCCATGAGTTCAATTTTTTTTGCAATGCCCTCCTACCTTGGCAAGCTTCAACAATAATTCCATTATTTTTTTTCAGAAATGTTGAATTTTTTTGAAATGGTGTTTTTTTTCACCAAATTAAAAAAAAATTTGTGAAGGAAAATTAATGAATCTCCCTAAAATATTCTATTCATCAAAATGAGAATTTCAAAATAAATAATTCAACAAATGAGTAATTTTGTTTTCAAAATGTTGATATTGATTTAATGGCTAGCATCCCAAGAAAGATTTAACAATAAATGGCAGGGAAGACAATAAATGTTTTTTTTTTTTTTTTTT
>Ga0116231_10011070_pt1 | contig 14109 bp, 8 predicted proteins | sample S1TSphgellanicum_2_FD_89695 | JGI IMG/M metagenome (GOLD analysis project Ga0116231, IMG submission 89695) | Host-associated microbial communities from peat moss isolated from Minnesota, USA - S1T2_Fd - Sphagnum magellanicum MG | ecosystem: Host-associated > Plants > Peat moss > Unclassified... | reverse complement strand
TGGGTATTATATTTAAAAACCAATTCCTATTTTGAATCCAACCACAATATATTCAAAATTAGAGTGCAACCAACTACTAAATTGATTGAAATATCTATGCAACTTGGAATGAAAACCATCACACTAATTTAGTTCTCAACCACATGTAGAACTAGTGGAAATAGTCATTACCTATTGATGTTTAAAAACACAACCACTTAGCCAAAATGTTTGACCAAATGAGTTTCCAAAATTAAAGCTATCAAGTGTTTAAGGGGCCACTTTAATTAGGAATATAAAATTTTAACAATTTACACTTTTTTTAATTCCAAAATAAATTTCAAGACATATATTAAGGCATGCAATGGATAAACATGAGAAAAAAAATTATAATTGTGAAAACATTTAAAGAAAAGGACCCAAGAAAATGATTTGGCCACTTTTGGTTCCTTGAACATTCCTTGAAATGATTTTTAGTGGCACCACCCAAGCATGGATTCACCTAAAGAACTTGGAGAACAAACTTGGAGAAACTACAAATTTGCAAATCGTGAATGTGAAGCTTGACATGTTCCCAACTATTCATTTCCTACAATAATCATTTCCTAATGTTGTAATTCTCTCTTTTACTCATGAACAATGCAAGCTTCTTCTTTCTTCTTCTTTCTTTTTTGTTATTTTTTTGAGCTTCTACCCTAAAACCTGTGGGATTGTCTATGTGTTTTCACCCAAAAAATTTCTATGGTGAAACCGTAGCTATTGCAAATTACCTACAAAATAGGTCACCCACAAAGTTTTTAATAACAAAACATCGTATGAACTTTCCAAAAGCACACTTAATTATCCAATTTATGTGTGTTTAGGTCAAAAACTTTTGCATTTAATTCACAATGACTTAAATTACACCCCCATTCAATAAAATGTACGGTTAACATTGGGGTATGATGAGGAGTTGAAGGTATATCATCTCATGAACAAAATTAATAAACAAATGATTAATTATACCTTTTAGCAATGTAATATTTGAAGAACATCTCACGAGTTCACATTTGTTCGATCAAAGTGAATGTCTTGCAAATAACTTGAGTGATGAAATATATTTTTTGAGATGCTAATTTCTTCGAACAATATACCATGAAAAATGAACAACATGCAATTTTTCCAGGTCAACCATCCATTATACAATATTAATTTTGGAACACAAGTTGCCAATTTTCAAAGGTTGATAGAAATAACTTATCTTAAGAGCACGAGCATGTTAAAGTGAATCAAAAAAAAATTTTGAAAATGCAAAAAAATACATAATTGTCAAGTTTTGAGGTTAAAAACTAGAACACATTTTTAAAAATAAATGTTTAAAATGAACATATGTAATATGACATCATTTTTTAAAAAAAAACTTAAAGTATTGTGTCTACTTTTTTTTTTAACCTCCTTTCGCTCTTTTTATATATTTAATGTGGTTGTCCCATTTTGCATAAAATAGGCATAAAATATAATCATGATCTTTCATTTTTTAAATTCATCTGATGGGTCCTTTAGAGAATGTTAATTTTTTTTTTAACCATGTTACAAATATAAAATACATTTTTAGTTCATATTGAAAAAGTGGGTTTTTAATGCTTTGGACCTATGCAAGGAAAAACTTACTTTTGAAGGTGTCAACAATTGCAAACTAGGGCCTTGCAAGTCTCCGTAATCTCTAGTATGAGGAAAAAGAGATGAGTGGTGGGTACCGATAGTGGGTACCAAAAGTAGGCATCGGTCAAGAATTACGGAAAAGGAGGTGGGGGGCGATGGGCGATGGGCGCGGCCGTCTCGTGTCGTGTCTCGTCCCCTCTTCTTCTTCCTCTTCTACTTGGCCTTGTCCGCGGCTGCTGACGATTCACGTCTCTCTGAGCTCATCCCAGGGTGGAATTGAAAGACATGTGGGAGAGAGAATTTGGGCTTCAGGACGAATTTTTGGTGTTGCCGTCGTCCATCGTGGAAGTGTGCTACGATCCATAAGTATTTACGACGTCACATTTTTGCTGCAGTCGCGCACGGAAGACGTGAGAATTCATTCATGTGTTTTTCGAACGTTTATTATTGTTGTCGCCCAAAAGAAAGACGCGAATTAATCTTGTGCATAATTTTGGACGTTTGTTGCAGCGACTGTTTCAGCGAGTAATAAGACGAAGAATAAGAAGAAGAGGAAGCACCGGCGCGAAGCCAAGAACCTAAAGGAATTCCCCAAGGGGAAGTGATCGTGGAGCAAGGAAGTGGCGGTGGTGGAGGTACTGCGGCATGGCGTGCTTCTGTGCTAGCCAGGCATTTTCAGGTGCATGTAGGAGGAGCTTCTTATGCGACATCTTCTTCCGCCGTGTTACGGCGATTAGCTTGCATTTCTTACGAGCCTCCCGAGTGCAATTCGGGTTAGTACTTCTCGTTCCCCTGCTATATCTTCTCCTCTTTCTCACCTGAATTAGCAGCAAGAGGTCTTGAATTTTATTTTTTAGTACATCCAGATTCAAAAGAGACGGTAGTAATTCACAGCAACAATGTACGTAGCAGCTATGTCACAGATTAGGTTTTTAAAATCTTGCTCCCAATCAAGCTAGCTCCTATTTGACTGCTCACCAAAATCCAACGATCCGCAGGTACGATCATATGGCATCGAAACATCTCTTGTCCCTTCTTCTCTTTGTTAATTTCATGTAATTTGTCATAATGGGGACATGATCCGTTGGAATTCCCAGGTTAATCTCAGTTTGTCTTCTGAGTTTGATACAAAAGCCGCTGCTAAATCTGGTCTTCTCTGCATCCATGATGATATGTGAAAATCTCGCGAAAGCTTGCAGTAAAGGATTCTGCAAAATTTTAAGTATCTCTTTTTGAAGATGACACAATCACTCGTTTGACAGTTTATTCACAACAAACTCGATGAAATCTTCGAAACCTCCACCAAAACTGAAAAAAGAGACAAATTGTAGTATGTCTTGGAACGATTCTTGAAGCAAGCCACATTGACAGCAAACTCAACTCCACGAAATACCTTGACAATCATGATTGAATTCGTCCTTCGTGTGGGAGTTGACATGAAGTTGAACAGTAAAAAATGCTTTCAAGTTGCCGATGGAAACATCAAAGCAATCAAATGTTCGACAGTTTCAAGATCAATTTCTAGTACAAGTGTAGAGAGGAAATTCACACTGACTTCAGAGAAGCTTCAGATTATATGGTCAACTTTCTTACTATCGGCTCTTGCTTAAGGAACGACGACAACAACAACAATAACAAAATACGAAGCAACTTAAGTGTGATTCAAAGAAACTTGGTAGCTACTTGGGGAGTGGAAAGACCATGTCCCTCCACCTCCTGAGCCCTTCACGCCCACCAGCACCCTAATACCTCCTGAACGACATCCAACTTCTGACTTCGACCGCATCTGATCTTATCTTGCATCTAGTAAATTTTAGAACATGGAAATTGATTTCTTCCGATAGATTTCTAGTTTAAATGTTAGGTATAACAATTCTCTTCCCGAAAATTTCTCAACTCTACTGCAGTGTTTTTGGGGATGGAAAACAGGATGGTCGTGGATTGCTGATCATAGATGTAATTTCTGCTGATTATCAGGATTCTGGGTTGTTGTTGAAGGATGAAAGCAAGTATCCATGGATCTGACAAGATTGAATGGAGATCGAAAGGGCAGTGATTTTGTTTGAAAGGGTTGTTCTTGTCGGTTATCTTCCCTTTCAACGGTTTCTTCGACTGAAGCGGCATTCTTTAAATTACCCCCATGTTGCTAACTGAAGATTGCCCGCACCTCTTCCCTTTCTCCTCTGACATTCACAGGTCGCACGGTTGTGAAGGTATAAGATACTTGGATAACTACGAAAGAAAATATGGGTACCATTCAGGTGTTTTACATAGTGAGTCGTAATTGACTGTCGGCCAGATCCACGTTCAGTGTTTGATTGACAAGCTATCCATGGATTGCTTAGAAACGTGGGGAGGAAGTGGAATGGTAGTATCCACATGATACAACTCAAATTTATGTTGTTCATGAGAGAGACCTAATCTAATGAGATGCTTGATAAGTGGTTATTTCTTCTTAAACCAAAATGAAATTGGAAGAACAGAGGTCAGCTCCAAAAAACCTGCTAAGTACATTCCTAAGTAGAGTTGTGCCAACCAAAAATAGGTGGAGCTCCAAAAACCTTGTACATTGCCAAGTTGTGTACAACAAAGATAGTGGAACGCAGGGTGTGGATGCTCTGTTTGGTTCCGGTTGCTGCTATTCTATGAAAAGGTGGATCGCATAATCAATACACAAGAGGGAGCAGGGAATGAACATAAGGACTGAAAAGATGGGGAAACTTGAAGTCCTGAACTACACAACACATATTGATCTAGTCGAAGCTTGCTTGATAAATTTAACAGGCGGCATAACAGCATTTGCTCCCATACACGCCACTAGTACTGCTTGATGACCTGCATAGTCAAATCAACAAGCATTCCGCAGCAGCATTGCTGAACAACAACGATGAGCGGAGCACAAAATTCCCCCTGACCGATGAACATTTGGATTCTAAGTTCAAGCGAAAAGTTGTAGATGCAACTAAGCGACTCCCAAGAACAAGACCGTGATCTGCAGATCTCTCTGGTGCGACTCTCGTCATATGTAAGACCTGCCGTGCAACCCGGAGAGGGCATACGTTGTTTCCACAACGCTACCTGATCAATCCCGAAGCTCCCTTCGCTTGATTCCCTTGGAAACATTTAGCAAGCCGTCAACAAACCTGCTAGTTCCAAGCAAATAATTGTGTCAATCTCAGGAAATAAGTCACCAAAAACAGTACCCAAGTGCAGGTGTGCAATCCCCAGAAATCTGTGTTGAAAATTTTGGTGACCCAGTTCTGAAGTGTTGAGATGCAGCGGGTGATGGTTTTGTTGCAAGCATAAATAACTGTTTCGCTTCAACCTTGCTCTGCAACCCCCATTTCAACACAGACGAGAGATGATCGTCAGACAAAAGATGGCAAACCGATGACACTGTCTGAATGAATATATTCGTGACAGAGCAATGCACGCGCCGTCCAAGTAAAATCGACAAACAATAACTGATAGTGCTGAAGAATGTTGCAAAAGAATGTCATCTGCAGCTGCACCATCAGGAAAGGCAAATTTGTGAAGAAGAATCCATGTGCAAGAAGGAACCTGCAGGAGAGTTTGATAGAGATTGCGAGAGATTATTCACCTTGATATTATTCATGAAATCCGCTGCATGCTTTTCCAGCAATGAAGGTCTCAAAATGCAATCCTGTGGAGGCAAACAAATACTCTTAACACCAAAGCAGAAAGTAGGAAGAGAAGGGCATACATAGGTCACAACATTCATGGAAAGCATCCAATTCAAAGCATCCAGGTACAGCACGCCATTTTTGTGCAGACCACAGGAAGAGCATAAGAGTAGCTTCCGGACCGCAAGAAGTAGCTTCCACGGTTTGTATTGGGGAAAGGCGAAGGAGCAGAAAAAAGACCTAAAGAGAAAGAAGAAAGAAGAGGTACGATTGTTGGAATACCTTGACTCCGCCCTTGCAGCCGTTGCTGAAAACAAACCAAAACCCACTGAAGCCGCTCTCCAGACTTTGATTCTCTACGTGAATTTGGTTGCCACCGGAAGAATCTGCAAAAACAAAAGAGTTGTGGAAGAAGCAGCGAAAAGCCCTTCTCGAAAGGCGCTTGTCTCCACGCGTGGAACCCCTATCCTTCAACCCAGATGGGCATAGCCAACACGAAAGCAGAATTAGAAGAAACGGATGCTTTGATGGATTGCTTGCTGATGTAGCCGAGCAGAATCGCTAAATCTCCAGGTGGATTTCAAAGGCTCGCACAGGAGAAAAGAGAGAGAGGGGTGCAGGATCTGTGCACCCGTGTATTCGTCTGCCGGTTTTCTGGGTGGTGCTTCAAAGCTCAGATACTGGGGAGTTGATCGACAGGCCACGAAGAGGAGGAGATCTGCGACATGTTATGCCACGCTCAAGACTGTGAAACCCAGCTTCACTGGTTTGCAACCCAATGCCCGATTATCTGATAATAGCATCTTTCCACGTTGAAGGTTTAGAATCTTATTCAAATCTCCGATTTTTGTTGTTGCTATTGATGCGGCAGATGTGATGAGATTGGGAAGAACGGAATTGGAGGTTTCACGACTCGGGATTGGAATGGGGAGACCCGGGAAGCGGATTCGGAGACGCGTTCGGAGAAACTGAACTGGCGACTGCTTTCGATGTGTTGGTGCATGGTGGCATCAATTTCTTCGATACGGCTGAGGTGAGTTGATTGCGCTGGAAGATGTTGATCTGAAATCTCTGTCGAGAACGAGAGGACGACGTCATCTCTGATCTGCTGCTGTGCTCAACATGTCAAAAGCAATAGCAATGAAATCCGAGTGTTTGTTTAGTATCCATGCACGAATTTCTTACGGTTCCTTTTTGGGTTTGTTTGTTTCTCAGGTGCCTTGATTGCACAAGAAACTTCTGATTTTTGCAGGTTTATGGCTACCGGAACATCAAGGCAGGAACATCATCGGAGCAACTGCTGGGCATATTTGTGAGCAAAAACGAAAATAGTCGAATGAAGCAACAGCATCCACAAGGAGAGGATGATGATGGCAAACGCTTCTTATCACCGGTTGTTGCCACCAAATTCTTTCTCTCTTCGACTTATTGTTTCAAGTAGTGGTAGAGAGACAGAATCCATCAGCCGGCGAATTCCAGGATTTGGTCAAGAGAGAAAGAGCACCGACCCACAAGAAAATTCGTCCAAGGGATGGTAAGCTCTCCATGAGTGCAGAATTTGAAAACGCGGAAAATGGAAAATGGATCTACGGCCACATATTCACACAGCTTTTGATCAATACCTCAATAAAAGACTGTGCATCAGTCAACAGTGCAGACCCAAGACACAACAACGACAAGAGCAGGCAGCCATGAGTGGTGAGAGTTTTGTAAGGTACTAAATGAAGTCAGCTTGTGTGCACACGCATCATATCAAATGAGATCTCTGTTACCTGGTAGAGATCAACTTCGTCTTGACCTATCCGCTTCAAACTGGCTCGCAGTGCTGACAGCAAGGACTTGCATCCGAGTCTGAAACCACCTTCTGACACCACAAGCTGCATCCTGTCACTCCGTAACCTCATCTCAATTCTCGGACATCAGATTGTATCCAGGAGGGGGTGTGCTTAGTGGCAGAAATAACACTTGGGTTTTTCCCATCGCCACAATGGGATCATTTGGTCAACATCCGGAGTAGTTCAAATCAGATCTCAACGAGGAAATTGGACAGATTGCAGGGTTCCTATCTCTGAGAGCAGATGGCGGAAACCAACCAGTGTGAGGACTTCAGTGTTTCGGACACCGTGAAGAAGATGGTATAATCAGCAACGAACCCTTGAGTACTCAACAATGTTACGACTTTCTTAAAGGAGGCTGTGGAGGAGGGCCTTACAACAGCAGTTGGTGTATCCAATTATTTGCCATACCAGGTATCAATGTTATGCACTAGATGTGACATTCTGGCAAATACTTGATGAAATCGACCCATAGATGGCGAATCTATACTTCAAGACCTTCCTACCTTAAGCCCTAGAATGAATCCTTCAGTGCATTTGTGCTGAGAAGAGAGCTGGTTGTTGCCTCTAATATGTGCTCCAGTTATGTTTCCGATGGAGGAAGCAGACGGTTTGCTTGCTTGCTATGGAATCCCATTGGCATCAAATCAAGTTCAATACAGGTTCAACACAAAACCCCTAGAATAGGACTACAACTCTGGCATCGCCCTATGGAAACAATGTTGGAAAATGTGTTACAGAGATAATGAGACCCACACATTCAGATCATGTTTCCAGAAATTTAAACTGTTCAATATCCACCCCCCCAACTTGTGCTGGGAGAATTGGAACTGTGGCTCTGAAACAAGTCTTAGTTGTCAGGTGTATAGAATTCTCAGCAAAAGACAACTACAATGCATTTCTGTCAAGTTTGATGTTCTCAAGTCAATCAGTAGACTGGAAATTTCAGGGTCTGTAACCTTTCAGGTTGATACACTTTATGCCTTCTCTTCAGCATTAAGTTTTGAAAATGGTGAATCATTTATTGGCTTCTGGCGATCGATTCTGGGGCCAAATTGAATGCTGGGTATTTGTGCATCTTCCTAGCTTGAAATCCTGGATTAGATGTCACAGCATAGGATTCTCTTCTTGGACGACAACCAGAAACTGTCTTGAAGATACTATAATCTCATAAGCTGTGGTTGCTGCCGCTCTCCAAGATCTCATAAGCAGCCAAGTAAAAAGAGACCCAAGAAGAGATAATATGAGCTCCTGGACTGGTGCTGAATTTTGTGGTGGGAATGAGTGGCAGTCTGGCAAGCCAAAGCCCTGAGGAGAATGGGCTACCGAAAGCATGCAAGGTACACAAACCGAGTTGCACATCTCACACATGGGCCATTGAAGACTACTTTTACGGAAGACAAAAAATTAGTGTTCCAAAAATGGAGCAGTGAATACATTTTGGGGATCCTTGAGCATGATGATTGTGACTTATGCAAAACTTCCTTCCTCAATTAAATGGACATCTGGTTGACGAGAGTCTCTGGCTGAACCTGGCAAAACCATAACTTTACAAATGGAGATTTAATTTGCAACCTTACGGCTGGTTAGATCCTTGTCATATGTCTGATGGGTGCAATTTCTGAGTCACGTGTGGGTTCAGAATTTTATGAATGCAGGAAAGAGGGATTACTTTGATTGCCTACTCGCCTCTTGCATCGGGCTTGCTTACTGACAAAACTCTTACTCGCACAGATAAGAGAGCCTTGATGGTAGAGTACTATACCCAAAGTTTACATTTCATGATTTCAGACACCTGAATCGGTTGGAGTACACAAAGAACTCAATAAAGGACTCAATGGAAGTCCGAACTGATGGTTGCTATGTGTACCTGATGTTTGAAGTATTTGGCGGGTTGTTGAACTTGATGCACACAATAGGGACAACACATGGTGATAGGTCAATTGCTCAGGTATGGTTATATGTTCTTTCCTTTTCTTACGCATTGGTGAAATAGGAGTATGATTATGGTTGTATGAAATGTAGGTGGTCGATTATGCTTGATATTGAGGGCAGGCTAATGGGTAGTTCTTGCTTTTCCACTTACTCATACATGGTCACGACATTTGGGATTACATCGTTCTGAATCCGATAGATGTGTTATCTGCCCAATTTTGCAATTCTACATAAAAAGAACTGAATGCTGTAACCAAAGAGACAACTCTGTGGTACTGTTGGACTTGATTCTCTTGGTGGGTTGCACTGAATTATTTTATACATAAAGGAGCCCTAACCATTGCAGGGTGAGTGTTTCTTGCTCCAGGCTGCTTTATCCTTGGTCATACTCCTCTCAACACACATGGACACTTACTTTTGTAATTATTCGAAGCCATAATGTGGGCTTTACAGTGACAGACTTTTACAGAATTTGGGTCTGGTGCATCTTGGCCATATCACGCTGTTTGCTGATGTGCTGCATGGAGGTTGCACATGCCCCATATTCACTTACTTGCAGACTTCCTGATAGATGGAAACTCACAAGGACATTTTTGTTTCTGTATCAGGTGCAAGACAGCACAGCAAGCAAAAGCACATTGTGAAGTGCTAGATTGGCAATTAGATGAGGATCGAGGTGAAATTATATCCGCAAAGTTTGCCAGCCTCTTTTTTTTGTTGTCAGTGTTGTCAAATTCTTTCAAGTGCTTTTGAATAAGCCTCCGACCTTCGTACTAGATATATCATAAAAAGAGATTCTCCGTTCACAAGCTGAATTGCCTTCATAACATATGTCGATTAGATGATGTGGTAAATGCCATCTGTCAATAGTTGGTTTAGAGCTATTGATTTGGGCAGCTTTCCATCCAGTGAAACAAGTGCAACATTTTGAGGCTCCAGCAGGGTCTCATCTGAACAACAAGCTGAATATTCCTCTGATTAGGGTGAAGGTGGATTTTGCTGGGTGGGTTTGTCTGCAGTGGCATCTCTTGAGGAGAAAATGAGAACTTTGAAGCTGTAAAAACATTAATGACATTGCACCGGCTTGTGCATTTTCTGCTGCTGATAACAATTGTATTATTGGTATGTTTCTGGCTGCATGGTAATTGCTCCGATTGCAGCTGACCAAAACCATTTAGTCAACAGTGTTTCTTATGATTATGAGTTTCAGAACATGAAAGCTTGCTCTCAGAATGAACCCTTGACAACGCTTGTCAAGTTTGACCCTGACATCATGAAAGAGGGTCATGGGTTCTCTCATGGGTGTCAATAGGTTATGACTTTCACTCTCTTGTTTTGCTGGTTTTGGTTTGGCTGATACTAATACACCCAGTACCTTCAATGTGCTTTTGTGGAATTTCCTCTTGTGAAACAAAATCTCATGAGCTGGTTGGTATCATCAGGTTTTTCCAGGTTCCCACTCACACTCTGTTATTCTATATGCCAAATGGAATCATCTCATTCTGTGAGCTAGCCTCCAAGTCTTTTGTCATGATCATCACCTGATTTATTATTCCATTTGCTAGGATCCACAAGATCAAATTGAACCCTTCAAAAAAGTTGAATTGTGTGCGATTTTTTAAGACTTTCCAGGGGTAGACAGACTGTTCCAGAACTATAGTAGCGGAAGTTGGGGGCAGTCTGTATTGTGTTCAAGAGGTTCAATATCCCCACTCCCCCTCCGTTGTGCTTGACTTCCTGTTAACTTTTCAAGTTGCAGATCTTGTGACAGAGTCAGTAGTCAGTCAATTTCTAGCAGCTCTTTGCAGCTGATCTTATTCATTTAGTGAAAAAGCACAGAAGAAATCTCTGCTTTCTCCATGACACTACAGATGAATTTATCACTTACACAATGACATGTTCAAGATGCAGCTGACCTTCACTAGTACCTAGTATGTCAATATTCTTAACAAGTACTATTCCAATTGGTCGCTCCTTGTCTACGGAGTGAGATGTGAGATGCTTGGAAGATTCAATGGCAATGTATCTAATGTACTATGGAATGGTCAAGCAAGCCGTTGCTTGTTATGTTGTGTAAGGTGTCAATGAGCCCATTAGGGTGAGCTAGGCAATCAACTCCCTGCATAATCACAGTCAAATGCAAATAAATTCCCTTACATTAGGGTTTGGGGTGGCAACTTTAAACGATTTAAAAACAATTTTGTTGATCCCTATTACGTTTATATAATCATCATTGGAAGATTATGTCATATAATGTGATCAAGAAAACAACATAATCATCACCCCGACCTTAAACTAAGCTAACATAGCCCATTAACAAAATTCACATAAAAAACATCCATGATTAGATATGTCATGTCTTCTACGCATATTTACTAATTCATGGGGCTTGTTATTATTAGAGTTTTGGGTGGTCATTTTTTTTATATATGATATTAATATTTGATGTTTTTTTCCAAAATTGAAGAGATTAATAAGAATCTTTATTATAAGAACTCCTGCATCTTTATTTTTGTCTCAATTGTCTGCAACAATATCACAAAGAATGTCAACTGCAGACATATTTGGTGATTTTTTTAACCCCAATTATTGTCAGAGCGGCAATATGCTTCCGTCATGTGCAAGGCATTGAAAGTTCCAAACTAGAAAAGTGTCTCCGAAGGCCCTGTAGGAGAAGAAGGCAGAGCAGTGCACTGATGACCTTCAATTCATACTCCATTGCACACTCAAGAAGCGCAATCTGAAGCTCTCCAGCATCCAAGATGGCTGGAGGAGCTGACCAGGGGCACTCCTTCTCCTGATGAATTGCCGACCAAACTGTAATAATGAACAGATAAACTTGGGCGCAGACTTGTGATGTTTGCTTCGACTGCAGATGCATCGCAGACTAAGATGTACCTGAAAACAAGCTACAGATGGTGTATCTCATTGTGATGACAAAGCTCCTGAGAGACAAAACCTGGATAATGCTCATGCAAGGAAACAAGTGAAGAAGCGACCAAAACTTGTTCAACATCTTATCGCTGCCTTGAGGCACTGCCATTTTTATACTGTGGTGCCCTGTCCTCCCAACAACAACACCCACATACCCATTCTCACCTTCCGAAGCTTTTCATAGGATTGTCATCAGCACCAAACTACTTCTTGTTTGCAATTTGCAAGAAATTAGCAGTAGGACTTGAAAAGATTGAGATTACACACCAACTTCATTCATCTCTCTTTGCTTCTTCTGCTCTGTCTGTGTAACACTGGGGCACTGAGACTGAATAGCCATCGACAGGAGCTTCCCCAGAACAGTAAATTGGCACATCTGTACAAGCTTGGGACCTGATCATCAACCCAGCGAGCAATGGAAATGATGCTGTCCCCTTTTCGGTCTTCTAATTTGTGATGGTGAAGGTGCCGTGCCGCGAGGTAGGCATGGTGTGAGGTGGAATTGATTGAACACGGAGTTACTGGTGGAGATGACTTGCTCTATGTGCATGCTTACAGTTCTCCCCCTCCTCCTCCTTTCTCTCTCTCTCGGTTACGAGAACGGTGACTCCGCAATCTAGTAATTCTCAATTGTTTGGACTGATTCATAAAGGTGCATCCTGGGTATATGTGTCATGTTGTCGTCGTCCTCTGAAGCTGCATTGCCTTGCTCTGCGAATCTATAATTAACAACATCTGCAAGTAAGTCTTTTGATTGCTAAAGCTTCTTGATGGTCTGCTAGTTTGAAGTAGAAGAGAAAAGAGGTGTCTGAAATTGTAAGCATAGGAACTTGGTTGAACAGAAATTGGGTGGTGGGTGGGGGAGAGGGACACTTACGCATCACGGGTGGTAGCAGCAAAACCTTTGTTGAAAGAGGCATTGCAAGCACAGGTTGGACTGCCGGTCAATCCAACTGTTCCTCTCCTCGGTTTCATTCAGAGGGCTCCAACGAGGTGTTAACATCATCCCCTGAGTCTTTCGAAACCTTTGTGACAGATGAAAAAAACTGCAGCAACAGCCCTACATCATGTTAGCAGCCTTGAAATGGAGCAGTGGACTGCAACATGCTATTTCTTTGGGGATAGAACTCTGAACTGTGATGGAGGGTTCTTTTGCAACAATGGGATTCCTGTCAACGACATCTGGGATGTTTCTCCCCATTGTTCTTTTCAGGGTAAGCTTTCAAAGGGTCAATATGACCAACCTGGTGCCATTTGAAATGTGCCATGAATGGCAGTAAACCAAAGCCTGGGTGGAAAAGAAAGTTCTCACAGCGGCACTAACAGTAGGATACAGGAAGGGAAGCTAAACAAGAGTCCCCTGTTGCACCTCTTAAAGTTGCTCTTCAGAATCTAAAAATTACAGTCTATCCATGGAGCCCAAAACCAGAGAACTGAAACTTTGTTTTCCCAAATTTATGCTTTAAAATGAAAGCTCAATAGCCACTGCAACAAACCTGCATGACAGAGAATCGTCGCTTCATCACGATTTTCAGCAGTAATGCGATTACCAACACCTGTGAAAACCACAACTCTCACTTATCAGAGAGAAAGCCTCACATCTGAGAGTACGTTGACCAGCAATGCTACTCTATGCCAAATTTTGCAGCAAATCGCAGAAGCTCACCTTCAAGTTACTCAACATCTTCACTGTAGCAGGATTGAAGTATAACTGTATCAACCCCAATACATTCAGTGGTAAGTTAATATCAAATTCCTGCACAACCCAATCTGCAGACCACTGAGATCCAAGCAATGGGATTGCAAGTTCAAAATGAGCAAACCCTAACTACTGCAGCAAGGATGGGGAATCTTGACCTGCATGACAAACTTCAAATAATTATTGACAGCATACAAGCAGGCAGGTACAGCGAGCAAATAGTTTTTCCTTGCAGCCTGGTTTCACAAAGAAATATCATCAGCACACAATCCACATATAGGATGCAAACAGGAAGACTCAGTTGTGATTTCGGCTAGCGCTCAGGAGGCATAGCTAATCAACAAAGCCAATAGTATCATCATAAACTTGTGAGGGTAAGCTTTGTTTCGTTTTAGCTTGCCCCTGTAAGCTAAAACAAGCATCTAAGCCAAAGGCATGGAGC
>Ga0116231_10011068_pt1 | contig 14110 bp, 9 predicted proteins | sample S1TSphgellanicum_2_FD_89695 | JGI IMG/M metagenome (GOLD analysis project Ga0116231, IMG submission 89695) | Host-associated microbial communities from peat moss isolated from Minnesota, USA - S1T2_Fd - Sphagnum magellanicum MG | ecosystem: Host-associated > Plants > Peat moss > Unclassified... | reverse complement strand
TGGAGTTGCCTATTTGAACTTAGCTGTGAGGTTTATTCTCAACTCTGCTTGGTTACTTCCTTGTTTGGTATTTCACAAAGGACATTAAAAAATGTAGCTGGTGGTAGGCTAGTGGTTTTTTTTCTAATTTTTTTAATTAACTAAAAGTGGAATTTTTTTTGCTGAAAAAATACAACTTACATTGAAAAACATACCAGAATTTTCAATTTTCAAAGTTGTACTCCAAAAAGTTCCACAAAAGAGCAAAAACTCACCACCTAAAACAAATCACTGGTTGGTGGTAGGTGGTAGTTGAGTGAGAGCATGTAGCTTTGATTGGCAATTGAGCTATGACTTTTTAAGTCCTTCATGTTTTACCTTCCTCCTATTTGTTTTCTTTGGTTTACATCAAAGTAGAGGCAAACATTAGTTCATTTGTAGTTTGCATAATGACTTGCTATTGTGACATGTAGTTTCATGACGTACGATGTCGTAAGGGTGTAAATCCATAGCAAACTCTATTGAACAAAAAAACTAAAACAAGTCAAAGGCAAAAATTAATCAAGTCAAAAAAGAAGCATTCACATATATATACAATGCACAAGAGGAGGTTGAGATGAAATTCTCATGTATGAGCTTTTAACATTGTGATAAAAAGTAGTTTTTCTAGAATTAAATTACAAGGAAGGAAAGAAAACGTAATGTAAGTAAATGGTGATTGTGTAATAGCTACTATGAGCATCTAGAAATCTCATCTAACTATGGAGGAAACTCTCCTTGACAAAGGAATTCCAGAAAAACTAACAAGAGAAGGGAAAATATTGGCCTTTTTATATAGCCATCAACAAGCTGAAACCTTAAAACACCTAATAGCGTATAGTAACTTTAAAATGTACATTTACCCTAAAAGCGTACATTAACCCTAAAAGGCATGATTGGCATATTCGTAACTGGCCGTCATGTATGACAACTATTGTGATGTATGGTGTCATAAGGGTGTAAATCCATAGCAAACTCTACTAAACAAAAAGACTAAAACCAGTTAAAGGCATAAACTAATCAACCCAAAAGATATGCACACACATATATATACAATGCACAAGAGGAGGCTGAGATGAAATTTTCGTGTATCCCCCGCCAAACCTGAACTGGGAAAAGCGTGGCATGGTCCGAATAGAAATCAAGGTGCTATAGGAAAACATGATGAACAGTACCAAATGTCGACGGGAACTTAAGTGAGTTCCGGCTTGAGGCAAAAAATATGGTATCCACCATTGCAATTATTACAAAGCAACATCTGATCAACATCGTCTGTCCTCTGACATACCTGACATGGATAATCAAGTGGAGGAATCCAAGTTGACATGATGATGATAGGATCTAAGTTTGGCAAGTGGCAAGGTGCACAATTTTTGGAGTGATCCCAAATTGTGCGTCCGTCAACTCCTTATAACTCCAACACACCTAAAGGCCTGATCACCTTAATCCTCGAAATAGTGCGACCGAAATAAGTGTCTAAAATATCATTAGATTGCCGCTATAGATACATAAAGTCACCAACATCAAATTGTCTCACCTTAGGTTTGTAACTGCCACCTCATGTGTGTGCATATTCTAAAGTGTTTCGATGTTGCGCAATGGACAAGTTTTCCATGGCCATGGGCATAACTTTCCTGAATAGAGCAGCCCTCTTTGCGATGACCCTAGCCCAAGTGTTTAGGGAGTCCAAGTCCACAACTTGGTCCATTTGAGCAGCAATGGAAAAAGGTGGAATGGGATGTCTCCCAAAAAGTAGAAAGTAAGGAAAGAAATGAGACAAAGAAGCATGTTTGGACCCTATAACCCATGGCGATGTAAGGTAGGGCCAAGTCCCAATCCTCTTTGTTCCTAGTGAGACAATCTTCTGAAGTCTTTTCTTGCATGTTTGAACCATCCTCTCTACAAGGCCATCAGCTTGGGGATGATCCCTTGAAGTCCGATGATGGTCAATGAAAGCATGGTTAAGTAGGTCTTGGAATTCTCTTCTAAATTCTGATCTTTGATTAGTAAAGCACTCAGCACAAAACCCCAAACCTACTTAGGACCTATTGTAAGAAAGTTTGGTTGGTGTTATGTGATGACTTGTCTGACAATGCAATAAGCTCGACCCACTTTGAAAAATGCTTAATCATAATCATGATGTAGACATTACCCCTAGAGGTCTGTGGTAATTCTCCAACTAAATCACATAACCAGCGATAAAACATGCCCTAAATAGGGAATGCAAAAAGTGTGAGTTGTCGAGAGGAGAAAGAAGTTCTCATTCTATCACATTGTTCACACCTAGTAATGATGTTTCGAATTGCAGCATACATACTTCCCCAATGGTAATGAAAAGCGAGAAGGTTATGAGTACGCTTAATTCCAAAGTGTCCAAGTTCCGAGTGTATCTTCTGAATAAGACCAAGCCGTTCATGTGGTGGAGGAACCATTCTGTCGCCTTGTGGTAAACATCGGACGAGGTGATTGTCCCTCCATGAGTAGTGTTTGGACCGTTGTTGTATGCCATCTCGATGATTTGATGTAACTTAGGGAAGGTATTCCCCATGCTGAAAAAACTTCAGAGTGTCCAAGTCCTCCCATATATCCACAATGGGATGCTCAACCAGATTACATTGTAGTAGTGCAAGATAATTAGATGCATAAGATACATGTATTGTTGGAATCAAGTTGAAGTCTTACTTGGCTTCTAAAAAATCTTTAGAGGTAATGAAGGGTCTCCATGACATGCATGACATGGTATCCGCGTTTTGATGTGTAATACCAAGTCGGTGAATAACCTTGAACTCATATTCGTGAAGTATAAGTGCCCAACAAGTTAATTTACTAGTAAGCTTACTATCGGTCATCAACCACTTGATAGGCTAATGGTCGGTATACAAAGTGAACTTGGTGCCATAAAGAAAACACTTGAAATGTATGACAACCCATTCACTAGCAAGACACTCCCCTTCGTATGAAGAATAGTTGCTCTCAGCCTTGTTGTTGCTTCGGGATGCATAAGCAATAACATATTCCTTGCTTTCCTAATCAAGTTGGCTAAAAATAACACCAATACCAAGAGCACTCTAGTCAGTGTGTAGAATGAAGACCTTGCTGAAATCAGGTCTTCTCAGAATGGGGAACACTGAAAGCTTTTCCTTGAGTGTGTCGAAAGCTTCCTGAGCTTCTTCACTCCATGTCCAAACAACATCCTTCTTTAACAATGCATAAAGAGGATGAGCAATAGTACTGAAGTCTTGGACATAAATCCTATAGTAATTACATAGTCCGATAAAGATCCTTCAAAGTGTGAACTCAATAGGATTGGGCATCTCCAAAATGGCTACTACTTTAGCCCAATGAACCATAATACCATTTGGCAAAATTCTGTGTCCAAGGTAGACTATTGAGGTGACATCAAATTCACATTTTTTAGGATGGATCTTCATATTGACTTCGTGGAGCCTCTTAAATAACTCCTCAAAATGAACCAAGTGTTGTAAGAGTCCCTTGCTATGCGCTAGGATGTCATCTATGTAGCACTTTAGGAAATCTACCCTTTCGAGAACCTGGTCCATGACTCAATGAAAGAAGACAAGTGCATTATTTAATCCAAAAGGCATCACAAGCCATTCCCATAACTTGTTGTTTCCATGGAATGTCATTTTCTTACGATCCTTCGCAACGAACACAATCTGGTTGAAGCCTTGCTTCAGATCCACAATTGTGAAGATGTTTGAGTCTTTAATACTATCAAACAATTCTTTAGGGATGGGCATGGGGTACTTGTCCTAAGGTGTAACCAGGTTCAAAGGTTTATAATCCTCACACATCTTTTTCTCAGTCCATAATCCATCTGAATCTTTCTTTGCTAACAGTACTATAGCGACTACGAAATCAGAACTTGATGGTTGAATGAAACCAGCCTCAAGGAACTCTTTACATCTTTCATCTATCAGTTCCCACTCATGTTTACTCAACCTATGCCTCCTTTGATAGATGGGTGTTTCATTTGTAACGTCTATAAAGAATTGCATGGTCTTACACCTACCTAAGTCTTTCATTGAGAATGTGAACACATTCTCATACTTAATAAACAAGTTTGTGACCTGGTCTTTTTCCTTCTTGGTGAGCTGGTTCCCCATAACGAAAGGGTAATTGGAAACACATGGAATGGAGTTGGAAAGTGTGTTTGAAGAACCTGGTGTATTGGGTTCACCACTATTCGACTACGAAGATTCGTAGAAGGTTGTAATTGTTTCTCCTAAAGTTGATGTACTTCCAAGTGTATTAGAAACAATTTGAGTCAAATTACATGGTACCTCTTCCCCCCCAACACTAAGAGTGAAGTCTACAGTGTTGAAGATAGGCAAGTGTACTTGGTTGGGGTGCCATGTAATCGCCTCACTAGAATTGCAAGCTAATTAAATCAGTGCGGGTGTTGTGTACATTTGAAAAAGTACACAGGTTACCAACAATCATGTAAGGGAGTTCAGGTCCATGCCTTTCCCTAATAGAGCGTTACGTTCCAATCTAATCACCTTAATGTGACTAATAGTGTAAATTTGGAACCCCATAACCCTTTCTCTTTCTTCTGGGCGTGATTCATCCCAAATTGATGAAGCATGATGATACATTAAGCTTGGTCCATCTCCTTGAAAGGTGTGTGTTCCTGGGAAGGAAACAAAGGTGGGCCAAGCACCTATTGGTTTTCCTATTATGTTCGCAAGAAACCAAGGAGGTTTCTCTTGCCTTGTAAATGGTTGGCAAGAGCTCTGATCATCCAATATGTGAAAAACTTATAGGTTGGGGTCTTTGACGGTGTATCTCAAAGCCAATGTAGAACTAAGAGTGGTGCAAGGTTGGTTCGCCAATTGCGTAGCTAATGCGCATAAGAACCGCATTATGCCGCATTGAATAAGAATGGTTTTCGAAGGTAATGCTTGACTAACGTGTAGTGCTCTTGGACTTTCTCCCTTTGGTCAAGCTAAGAAGGGGTGTTCTCAATTACATAACCAAGCGTAGGAGAAATGAATTGAGCCCAAGTGATTAATTGTACCATGTTCTTGAAGAGATCAGATCTTGTGTCACTCAAACCTTCTCCAAATCTAGTCGCTAAAAATCCTTAACATTCCCAACTTGAAATGATGAGGTCCATGGGGCCAAGTAATTTCATATGTTTCTTTTGAATTAGTTGTATGTTAAAGGGCAAGAAATTGAAACTAACCTTCCATGCGGTGGTTGCAAACTGTTGTGGGAAATCTAGCTGTGAATTCCATCATTCTCAATGCCGCCACTTGCCTTCCAATAGGATCAATGTCTACGTATAAATATTTCCAAACCACCATCCCTAACTGTAGTAGGGCTTCAAGACCTGTACCAATACCACCAAAGAGCTCTAATAATGTAATCCCTTCTTTAGGCGGTCTCTAGGTGATTAGTTGACGAGGTATTGACTTAATCGGTTCACCATGGTTCTCCATGTTCTCAAAACTACTCAAAACTAGACAAAGCTTTGACCAAGGGTTCGTGGCCTACTTTGAACCTTTGTAAAACTTCCGGTTTGTGTTGAATGTCTATAGGAACCACCTTCAAGCTTTTAGTAGCTTGGGCGTAAGCTGTCTCCTCTTCATCTCCCTCTATCCACTTGTGGTTAATTTGTTGGATGTAGGAAATGGTGTGTGCTTCCTTAAGCATACACTGGTGAACCATAGGACTATGGTTCCCATGTAAATCAAGGGGTATGTATCCCAGGTGGGGGCCATTAATCTCCCAATCCACTCGGTAGTACGCATGTTCGAAACAATTGTCAATTGTGAAACCTGGTGGAAACAGGGCCTCTTACCCAATGAACACATCATAACTTGTGGCATTAGTGATTAAACATCTGACATGTAGGCAAAACTCCTGATTTGTACCTCCATTGAAGTTAAATGCAATCAAATCCAAACTCTCCTCAAGTACCTCTTCTACGCTCCCACAAGCGGTGCAAATTTGTCACATAAATTTTCGTAGTTTGGAGTCAAACATGCTCATTTTCTTGGCAAATTGAACTCCAAAAATCACTTGTTGGGCACCTATATCAAGAAATATCACTTAGGGTGTATGTCTTCCCACCTGGATTGCTGATTTAGTATTGTCGACAATGGCAACTTCAATGGTGATGGAAGTTCTTTCACTAGGCACCACCTTCGAAAATGAGTGAAAGACTTTCTGGAGAGAATGGTTATCCACAATGCCTTTGCTGAGTAATAAATCCAAAAGTGAGGTGTTCTTAACTCCTTTATAATATATGTGAATGTAGAATTAGAGGTAGGAGAGCCTACTAGTTTAGCCATGCTAGAATTAGTGATCAGATCATGAACGCCATCTATAACACGTGAGCTAATTGAGTGTCTCTCCAAGGTGTTGGATGGGACCCTTGTAACATGTGGATCAGGGATTGGTAGAGGACCTAATGTAGTGTTCAAAGTATCTTTTAGTACTGCAATTATGTCCCTAGTGCTTAGCTTCAAATCTTGAAAACTAAACAATGGTGTACTCATAAGCTTTTGTGCCACTTCATGCATTTGAAGTTGGCACTCCATAAGCTGATCAGTGGAAAATCATGTGTTTTCCTGATGTACATGTACTCCTAGGACACGAGAATTTGATGCCTTAGCAGCTTGTGGTGTAGTAGTCTCTTCCCCCTTCGCCAACAAGGTGTGTTCTTCTTCCGTGTTGAGAGGACGAAAAGATTATGGCATGAGTGTTCGAGCTCCTCTAGCCCTAGTAATAGGACTTGAACCAAATGTGAATCCATTAGTCTAAATTACCTACCTAGTGGTAGAAACTCTGGGTGCCACATTAGCCTCTTATGCTGTGAAGTAGGAAGGGCAAAAAGAAATGGCAAATTCTGGTGTGAAATTAAAATTGTGTGCATTGGAAAAAACATACTCCCCAACCATGGCATCGTGTGAGAGGCCATAGAACGACCTAAAAGATCCTTCCTATGATCCTAAACCATGTACATGTTGGGCATGATTAACTGGTTGGGAAGACTTGCCTTTAATATTAGTAAGTTGGGCCCTTAATGATTCGAGTTCATTTTGCAAAGTTTAAATTTGAGCGGCATGGGCTTGAAGCACCTCCCTCTTGTCAGTATTGTGTTCCTTCTTCTTAACATTCTTATTGGAATTACCATTAGTGGGGAAAGCTTGAGTGGAAGGTTGAGTTGCCTTGATTTTTGGTCGAGGGGCAATGGAAGATGCTAGTAGATTTTGTTGTGGTAATCAGAATTATTTCCATTCTAAGAACTTGACAAAACAAACAACTTTTTAATGTCACTCTTTCCCACAATAATCACAAAAGAGATCCTTAGAAGGAATGTTGCACTCACTAGCTTTGTGGGCAGGATTGCCACAGTAGTTGCAAGAAGGTAGGATGGGTGTAGCTGAATGCACAATTTTAACCCTTGAAGAAGAATGTGATGATCTAGTTGGCGCGACTAGTGGAGGCTGAGGCCTTGAACATGATGGAGGCCTCATAATACTAGTTTCATACTGTGCATGAGCCAATTCTAGCTTTTTAGAAATGTTGTACATATCCAGCAAAGTGTATGAGTTTCCAAATTCTATAAAAACCCATTGCAAAACTTGCGCATGGAGTGTCAAGATACCTTCTAATGAACGAAAATACTAATGCGCAACTTCCAAGTCTGTGATGCTCTAAGTATCCTTTTTAAGCTTGAGAAACCTCTTGTAGAGCATCTTGAGGGTTTCATCCTTCTGTTGAGAGAAGGTGACGAATTGTAGAATTTTTTCAAAACTCCTAACAAAAAATTCCAACTCAAAAACTCAAAAGAATTCCCTCACTGGATCAGTAAAAGCTGGTGCATCAATGGTGGGAGGATTATTTGCGGAGTAATAATGAGTTGTTGAAGAGAAAGGTTTATTGAAGTAGGTACCAGATCTGGATTATTTGGCACAATCCCATGATGTGCAATGTTAGCTTGCATTGCGACTTGAGAGATGGTGGCGATGACTATGGCATAAGCTGGATTGGGGATCTGGATGATGCCCAAAATTCTCGAAGAATGTTACTTGTAGACATCTAATGCCTCATAGTGCACATAATGGGCTAGTTGTTTGAATGCAAACGCTTCGATGTAATTAGCGCCATACTTGAATTCCAATGCACAATCCACAGTTGAAAAAGTTGCCTTGAATTCCCTTAGAGAAATGGTACATGGCCTTCCGCTGAACTTCTCAATTCTCCCAGAGGAACTACTAACCTCCATGGTGTATATGGGTGTAAAGGTAACGACTTGTAGCGAAATATACGGTGATGGTGTGAAAGTTGGTGCGACAATAAGACTACCCCACTGATTAACCCCTCCAAATAGACTTTGATGTATTGTTGATGTAGTGTAACCTGAACCTGAATTCCTAGTAGGAGTTGTAGTGGATGACGGTGGCATTGTAGACATTTGATGGTATTGGTTTGATGGTACCGTTGTGAAGATCGTGAGCTCAAAGAAATTGGCTCAAATGATTGTGTGTTGTTTCATAGTTAATACCTTAGCTATGGTTGAGCGGTTGTGTTTTCATCATCCGAGGACATGGTGTTGCCCCATGCCCCAAAATTTTGTAAAAATACAGAGCACTAGATAAGGTTTGAAGAATATGGTTGTTGACAGGGATGAACAATGACGAATGGATGTCGGTGGAGGAAAGTCGATGGATGGAAGTCAATGGACAAATATCAGTGGAAGAAAGTCAATGGACAGATGTCAATGGACGAAAGTCCATGAATGGACGTCTGTGGATAGAAGTTGATGGATGGAAATCTGTGGACAGATGGAAGTCATTGATGGTCGGCATTGCAGAGCACCCATGAGCTTCGTAGCGATGGCGAATGCAACGTGATAGCCATGGCGCTATGAGGCGATCGTGAGCTTCACATTGATGGCGGACGTAATGTGACACGACGGTGTTGTGAGGCGACCATGAGCTTTGTAGTGATGGTGGGCGACAAAATGACGAATGTCGCATTGCAAATTGCCTGGGAGCTTTGCAGCAATGGCGAGTGACAATGTGATGGATGCCACACTACAAATCGCTCGGGAGCTCTATAGCAATGGCATGCAGAAGCAAATTTTATTTTTATTTTTATTTTCTTCTTACTTGATGTTGCACTTGGCTCCGACAGCTTCAAGAGTCTTCAAAGCTTCTTCGCCTCGTCCTGTGTGTCTGCAAGAAAAAGACACACACACAGTTGTTTTTCACAACATTGGCGATGACGCTTATGATGGCGAAGAACGAGAAACTAATGTTCTAGGATTTTCTAGGACTTGACCGTGGTGTGACATCTAAGCACTAGCAATAACAACAACAGTAACATGTAGAAGAATGTTATATTAGTGCCACCACCACTACCACCTCAGACATTCTTCTTCGAGCCACCTCAAGGAGTAGCGTTGGTTTTGATTCCAAAGGCGACGTTGGGACCACTAGAGGTTTGTCAAAAACAAGCGATCGCTTTGAAACCTCATTTGTTCCAAGATACGTCACTGCCCCATTTGGTCTCACTCTTCCTAGCTCCTCCAATCCCGGCTCTATTGGTTGGCAAAGGTGTAACAACACAAGCTCCCTCCAGCAACAACAATAATAGCAACAAAAGAAACCCAAGAACTCAAAGCTAAGAAAAATCTGCCACTTTTAACATTAAATGATAGATAGTAGTTTTTCTAGAATTAAATTGCAAAGAAGGAAAGAAAACGTAGTGTATGTAAACGATGGCCATGTAATAATTACCGTGAGCATCTAGAAATCCAGTCTGATTATGGAGGAAATTTTCCATGACAAAATGTTTTTAGAAAAATTGACAAGAAAAAGGAAGAACTTGGCCTTTTATACAGCCATCAACAAGCTGAAACCCTAAACAAGCCATAACCTTAAAACACCTAATAATGTACAATAATCTAAAAACGTATATTATCCCTAAGAACGTACATTAGCCTTAAAAGGCATGATTGGCATGCTCGTAACTAATCGTCATATATGAGGCCATGCATACAGGCATGACACCTTTAGTTCTTCAATTTTCATTATAGAGTAATGTAGCATGTGCCATTAGCCCAAGTGTGAACACATTTTTTATTTTTCACATTTTTAGAATTGAAAATTTCTAAATTCAACAATGTGAACATATTGGGGGGTTCCACTTATTTTTCCTTCCAAACCCAATTTTTGGAATTTCTTTAGAATTTCCAATAACAAAATCCACTCAAAAATCAATATCTTCCACACATTAGCTTTGAAAATTGTGAAATAAACTATGGTAAATCTAACTTGCTAAAGGCTTTTCCAACAACTTCAAGAACACCTCCAAATTCCAATGTCATTTTCAGTTTCAAATTTATTTAATTTTCTATAAGAAAATGATTCAATAATTAATAGCTTCCACATCATAGCTCCAAATAGTTTCAAACTAAGTCAGTTCACCCTTATTCATCAAGAGCTTTCCAGAAATACCAAGACCATGACATGAAGTGCCATGGTTTGGGAGATTTCAACATGACAAACAAAACAAAACAAACTACCTTACTTCATATATAGATGTTGTAAATTGATCAACATATATTACTACACGAAACATGTGGTCATAGGATTGCTAAAAGCCCCCTTAATCTTCAATTTCCATTTGGGTGTCCTTCATTGACTTGACCTAAAAGAAGAACCTCATATATATATATATATATATATAAACAAGGATAGAATTCCATCCACAAAAAGTACAAGGAATGTTGATGCAAAAGTAAACACACAAAAGGAAAACCAAGGCCATCAAAACAATAGTAATGAAATGGAAGACGTAATGCTAAAAGGGCATCCTATGCCACAAACCAACTAATGATGGAGGTCTAGTAGCTAGAATGTGTGGAAGAGATGAAGAACTGTGACTAAGCGTGGCATCCCACTAAAGAATCATGATGGCTTGTGCACATTATAATGTTATCGACATTCATTGCCTATAATGAGACATAAGCATTTGGTACCAAGGAGGTCTCCTAATGGCAGGCTATAAAACATGTACACAAAAAAATTGAAAGGAATCAAAACGAGGATGGAAACAACTTTAGGTCTTTATGGCAAGGGGAATGAAATCATCTCTTAGTGTTCACTTTGTGTAGGAATGTGCCTTGTTTTGAGCAACAACAATAGAAGGGAGAGTCTACAATAGTTTTCATTTGGTTTCACAATTTGAAGAATGTTCAGGAGGTGTTCACCTATTCGAATTTGTGATTTTATTTTTTTGGAACTTCAATATGGAACGTTTCTTATGGCTACTACTTTGAAAGGGGTGTTCTTCAAATGCTGATTTTGAAAGGATTATTTATTTATTTAAATTAATAAAAAAATTAATGCATTTTAAAAATGGTTTTTTGAGATTTACAAAACTTCTGGGTTTTAAGGACTAATAAAATTTTTTGAAGCCTAATTCAATTTAAGATTAAGTTTTGTTCTATTTGCATTACATCGACCTAAAATTAATAATTTTCTTTCAACAGGTACTCACATTTAGGAAATCAAGTATCAATGCAAAAGGAAATTGGGGATGAATGACGCGCTCCCAAGTCCCAAGTTAGCCCCAAGTTGGGCTAACTCACTCAAGTTGCGGAATTTTTGGGACTCGGGGCACGTTCCCAGCTTCCAGCATTAAAGGGGGTTGAGAGGGGCGTGCTGAAAGCTCCGGGATAGACTTAGAAGAGGGACAAGCTTACTCAATTACACGGTCCTGCATCCAAATCCAACCCACAAATGGGTTAGAACTCATTCTGCACCTTTTTGGTGTTGGGACAAGCCACGGGCTAACTTGGACTCATTTAACTCACCACGGCCCAAATTCGGGGGAAGCCACCACCTTCCTGCATATAGTATTCTCTGCAGCTCTCCACCGCACCTACATCCAAATGGCTGTTTTTTTCTTGGGACTCCCAAAGTGGAGTCTTGGAACTGTCCTGGTTTGGATTCCCGGGACTTTGGACGCTCATAACTCCTCGCCCCAAACTCGGATCGGGACAAGGTCTAAACCAAAGTTGTAACTCTTTCAAGAGCTTTCCAACGATGTGTCACACTTTACCTGCACTATCGGAATCGGCTCAATTCTTGACTTTTAGTGGTCGCGAGTCAAACTGCCAGTTTGATTCCCGGCCCTTCTTTTGGCCATAACTTGAACTGTAGATGTCCAAATGGCTCAGGCGAGACCATTTTGGACATCTACACTTCAAGAATTTTCCAATGGTATAAAGAAAGCCCCAATGCGAGGTGTTTCGACCCCTGCAATTGCGCTTTGAGTTTTTGGGAGTCCCGGAGGACTCCTAAGTCCCATTTTCGGGAGTGTGAGTGGCGACCTCACCACTCCCTCAAAGTGGGGTTACGACAATGAACATAGTAAGGAGAAAAATAAATGAACATGGTTAGGGAAAAAAAATCTTTACATTTAATGAAACAAGGTAGTAATCAATGAAAAGACTTCATTTTTTTAATTTTTTGGAGTGGAAACTTTTTAGTTTTTCTCTAGGAGAAGGGAAACCAATGAATTGGTAGCCAATTCATGGAGGATGGAATTGTAAGTTGTCAACCACCTGGATGTTAATGCATTGAATTAATGGTAGTTTGTTGAATTAAAATTACAAAACATGTCTAATTTTATCTTGGGATTAAACAAAAAAAAATGGTGACACAATTTTTTTCATCTTTTTGTTTGGTGATGTAGCATGCACCCAACAATGTCACAATTTGTCCCATTAGGTTTGCCCAAAATTGAATTGTCACAACCTAAAAATCAAGGCTTGGTTGTTGCACTTCAAAAAAACCTTGTTCTTATATAATTAGAAATTTTAGACATATTTAAAAAAGGATAACAATAATATCTATCTAGTTTTTTATTCAGTTTTATTAAAAGTTAGTTTCATGGTCCATATCCAAATATACTTTTAACAAATTTTTGAATCTTCAATTTGTATATCTCACAATATGACCAAGAACTTATACCTAAACCTACACAATAGCTTAAACCTACTAGCATAAGTTTGAATTTTTCATAAAGGGCAAAACCATTATGTGTTGCGTGTTTGATCATCTTTTGATGCAACATTTGAACCTACAATCGCAATGATCAATTTAGGCTCTCCAAAAAAAAAACTTATGATATAACCAAAGGAAATCCAAAAGCCCCAAAGGCAATTCAACCACCCTTGTCCCCACTTGTGGGCCTTACCTATGGTAAAACATGAAGCAAACTTTATTATAAGTCTAAACATACTTAAATCAAAAGCATATTTAGTTACAAGAGTGGGAGCAATCTTATGCCTACTACTTAAGAATGAACATTACTTTCACACCTACAAGTATGCATAAGATCCCTCCCATTCCTGAATAGTAGGTGTACGATTTGTCCCCCTTTCTAGGAAAGATATTTAACAATATAAGGTGTTTCCTAAATATATTAAAAAAATTCCATGCACTTTACACATATGACATGTCAAGATTATTTAGGCATGGCTCAATGGGTGATTTATTAAGCCTAAATAATTTTAAATGCTTTAAATCTTGGCACCAAACCACAATTTTTTAAATAACTTTCCAATAAACACATAAAAAGTATGGAAGTGTAAGAGATTCATTGTGTGGTGTGTTTTGATGAGAATGGTTGCTATGGGTTTTCATTTGTAGACATCCATAAATGTGAACACTTTGATATATGGTAGAACATGACATAAATGGTTTTGGACAATAGATTGGATTTTGATGATCATCAACTTGTGTGTTAGAACTCAAAACCTATTGAAAATACTATTGGAGATTACCATCAAAAATTCCATAACTTCACATCCAATTTAGAGGGTTCTATTGATTCAGGTATTTGAATAGTTTGAACAAAATTATGCAATTTATTTTGAAATTTTGATACCAATATTCATAAAGGTGTCCATAAATGTTCGTTGTCCATCAATGTTGTTGGGATATCTTGGTATTTATATACCAACTAAGTTTGGGCAAATAAAAAAATTAGGGCATATTTATTGAATATGAATAATGTAATGCCCTTTGAAACTATGGGTGCA
>Ga0116231_10011067_pt1 | contig 14110 bp, 12 predicted proteins | sample S1TSphgellanicum_2_FD_89695 | JGI IMG/M metagenome (GOLD analysis project Ga0116231, IMG submission 89695) | Host-associated microbial communities from peat moss isolated from Minnesota, USA - S1T2_Fd - Sphagnum magellanicum MG | ecosystem: Host-associated > Plants > Peat moss > Unclassified... | reverse complement strand
CTCAATACATATTGTTATAGTGCCATCAACATATTGTATCAATGACCATATTAGCATTGAATCTTCAACATATAGTCATCAATTTGATGACTTATTAATGTATGTTGTGCCAATGTTGGTCATTTTTTTTTCATTGATTTAATATTAATAAGATGTTAAATGTTTTAGTATTATATTAATGCCATTTCAAGACATGTTGTTACAATGTCACTTTAACATCATATCAATGATTGTATCAACATTGAACATTGAACATATTGTTAAGGTGTTGTAAAAGCACTCATACAAAGAGGGGGCAAGTTTGTGATGACACTTGAACTAATTTCTCCAAGAGTCATGAAATGAAAACTTCACTACTAAAAAATCATTTTTTAAAAAAACCCTAAAGAGAGTTTTTCAAATATGAAAGATAATGTCAAATCCTCATAGTCTTGTGATTGTCCATGCTCAAATATGCAACAACATTGGCACCATCTTGGAATAAAAAATTGAATGGCCAACATTTTTTCTTCCCTTTCAAAACTGCAAACAACATCATGCAATCTATGAATAACAATACAAACCAACTACAAACAAAAGTTAATATTAAAAAATCTTAGGCATATGAAAAAACATAACCATGTATCACAAAAAATGATTTACAAAATGAAAGTAAAATGAAAAGATGAAAAAAAATGATTTAGAATCACTATTAGAAATCTTGTCATTTGCAACTAGCATGCTACTGGTTGTCATTTGTAACTATCTTGGTCATGTTTGCAACTACAAATTTGGTATTGTATAATTTTTGGGCCATACGGTTGTGTGTGCAACTAACATGTAACTAAATGTGTACAACATGGACACATGTCATAAAAATAATGGCCTAAACTTACACATACTTAAATACTATACTTAATATATCTACATAAGTTATATAAAATAATATTATGTACTTCTAGTACTAAGGTTAACCCCATGTAAATTTAGACTAGCCTAAACTAACCTAGGTTAAATAAACTAAAAAGTTAAACTAACCATGGTTAAATTAAGTTAGGTTAAACTAATTATGGCTAATTTAAATTAAGCTAAATTAAATCAAGTTAAATTAACCATGGTTAAATTAAGTTAAACTAAACTCATTATGGCTAAAATAAATTAAATTAAATTAAATTAAGCTAAGCTAACCATAGTTAAATTAAGTTAGGCTAAAATAATTATGGCTAAATTAAATTAGGCTAAAATTAACCATGGCTAAATTAAATTAATTTAAATTAACTATGGCTAAATTAAGTTAGGCCAAACTAATTATGGATAAATAAAATTAGGCTATATTATATTATATTATATTAATTATGGCTAAACTAAATTAAGATAAATCAAACTAGGCTAAAATAAATATGGCTAAATTAAGTTAGGCCAAAATAATTATGGTTAAATTAAGTTAAGCTATAATATTTATGGCTAAAATAAATTAGACTATATTTATTGTGGCTAAACTAAATTAAGCTTAAATTAAATTAAGATAAAGTAAATATGGTTAAATTAAATTATGTTAAAATATTTATGGCGAAACTAAATTAGGCTAAAATTGACAATGGTTAAATTAAGTTAGGTTAAACTAATTATTGCTAAATAAATTATGTTAAATTAAGTTAAACTAAACCATGGTTTAAATATGTTTGACTTTATTTTATTTTGGAATATTTTTTCAGAAAATGTACATTTGATTAAACAAAAAATTATTCAAAATCAATTAATATGTAATAGTAAAATTTTATTTTTAAAAAAATCGTAATTATTGATTAAATTTTTATTATAATTATAGTGATAATAAATTACATATATAATTAATAGGTATTATATATTTAAGTTTTATTATTTATGTTAAAATATTAATGTAAATAGGCTACACTAATTAACCTACAAGTATACAAATGTCCTAAGCAATTATTAATTTAAACTAGATAATAATATTAAAATCATATTTTCATTAAGTAATCATAATTACTTAATATCCTATAATCACCTTTGAAGTGCAAAAGAAAGGGAGTGTTGAAAAATTAACAAGAAGAAAAATAAGAAAAATAAGCTTTCCAAGTTATAAAACGTTTTGTGTTTTGTTTTTTTCTTAGGACCCCTCCTACTTTCAAAGCTCATAACTTTTTTATTTTTTATTCATTTTAAACGATTTAAAGTGTTGTAGGAGTGCCATCTGAAGTCCTACAAATCACATTAGAACTCTAAAAACAAAAAAACAACATAAAATGAACTTTATGGGTGTTTAAGAACCGGCTTCAATAGTTTTTTTTTTGAGTTTTTTGACCCATTTTACTTTGGGGGGCCATAACTTTCTCATTTCAACGATTCTTAATGTGTTAGATGCGCCAAGAAGAGGGCTTCAAGTTTTTTTTTGACACCAAAAGCAACAGAGCCCTCCCTTGGCTATTATACTATAATACAATAGTTACATTTAATGTGCAACTAGGTTGGTTCATGAGGTTTGCAATGGAATGTTTTAACCCATATCCTTTGGCTTCCGATTCTATTTAGTTTAGTATATAATTAGGAGCAATAATTATGTTGAAACCAAATACCAAGTGCCATTAGGGATGAGTGAATGAAAAAAGTTTAACCTTTATAAAATGGTCAAACCTAAAAATAAAATCAGATTATTCTAAACCTACTTACATAACCTAAGCTTAGCTATTTTTCAACCTACTTACATACCTAAATAAACCTATTTATTCAATAGGGTTTAATTATTATCTACTTACCTACCTAGGCACCACGTGTCAACATCTTATTAGCCATAAATTGGATGACTTAGATTTCATTAATTAATATTTAAAATTTTAAAAATAGGTGGGCCTTGATTGCCACGTGTCACCATATAATTAGTGTTAAAATATTGAACACGTGTCAAATGGTCAATGAACGTTCCATGGTGTGCCAAATGTCATCATCCTAATGGCAAAAGCTTTAATGATTGAGATTAATCCAATGAATTTTTAATTTTGAAAACAAAAAAAAGTTAAATAATGACACGTGTCCACAAGCTAATTGTCTAATTTTTAAACATGTGTCATATTTTGATTAGTTGCATGTAGTTGCAAGGAAAGTTGCACATAAGGTGCAACTACATTGGATTAGTATGTGTGTATGAACATGTATACTAACACCATATACACATGTTGCATACATAGTGTCGCATGCAACTACATGTCATATGCAACTTGTCTTAGGCAACTACATAAATTTGCAATTGCATGTGTCGCATGCAACTGAATTTTAGTTGCAAACGATAATTGCAAAACCCAAAATTTCTAGTAGTGAATACATAATACCTAAAAGGGGCACATTATTACGAACATCGCCATTACCATTACCCATATACTAAAATAACCAATAATACTTCTTCGAGGAGGAACTTAATCGAAGCTTAAAATACTTGACCATAAAATCATAATGAACTTGAACCATTTTAACCAATGGTAATCCAACCAAGGGTGGCCACAAACAAGATGTGAGGTCCAACCATTACACCTTGTTCTTTGACAACATCTAATTTTTGAATGATCTAAGAAAATGACCACCCCATTTGGCATTTTGAAACGTTTTGCTAGGTTCATCATCAATCAATAACGTTTGATCCTCCTTCCCCTAAGGTAGCCCATAACAACCATAATAAATGTGTTTCAAATCCTTCAAATAATAATGGGACCTAGGTGAAATTTGATTAGCCATCTTGGAACATTGTTCACGTCCCCAAATGAAAATGAATTGATCCACAAAATTTTCAACCATGAGCATTGGAAGAACTTCCAGCACATCCTCAAGTTTCATACAAGACCAAATTGTAACATTAAACTTTTCAAATATCTTAGAAAGAAAAATCTCCACTCCAATTCGAACTTCCACTTTGGCCCTATCAACATTTCTTCCAAACACTCTAACATTTCCTTGCAAAATAACCAAAGGTGGGAAATAACACAACATGCCATTGACACTAAAAATCAACAATTTTTTTGGTCGAAGAGGTGATGAATGTAGACACAAATGTGTTGAATTGCCTTTGATTGGTGCCACCGGCACCAAGGGCACATGTAACTAAAACAACAACAAAATTTATCAACAAAAAAATTTACACATGCATGGAATGATAATGTGTTATCCAAAATTAAAAGAATCAATTAAAGTGCTAAAATAATTAGTTTTTTGGTTAAATATAAAATATGAAAAACCATAATTATATCCATTAACCACTAGGCAACACAACAATACTAAAAAAAAGGAAACAAAAAAAACCCATTACAATATAGGGGAGATATTCAATTGCATGCATGAGGCACCTAGTGGCCACCATGCCACATGCAAACAAAATCATTGAATGATTTTTGGCAACCTAGAAACAAGATTTTGAAATCCACAATTTTCAAATGAAAACTAGTTAGCATTTGAGAATGGCCAAGTTGTATGGACAAATATATTAAATTGGATTAAAGTCAATTAACCTTGAAAACAAAATTAATGAAAACAAAACATGCACCCATGTTAATTCAAAATATTAAACCATCCATGCATAATGATTTAGAAATTAAAAATAAATATTTCACCTCTTTTTTTTTACAAATCTCAATTTAATTTTGTTACAAAAAGTTTCATCACATTTCGTAAAACAACAAACATTCAATTTTTCATACTAAGTATGTCATTAGGAGGCATGTTCATAATGCTATTGAAAGGATTCAATTCTACAAATTTATAGACCCACATTCCAGATGAATGCAACAATTCCAAGTATGGGAGAACAATGTGGAACAAATAATTACCATCAATGTGAAACCTATAAAAAGTCTTGAAGAAAATGGCACTACAAGGAGGATTAAACATATTCTTGTGGGATGTGTCATCTACTAGCAAGGTATTTTCAAAGGGCATACTAGGGAGAAAATGAAAAAAATCCTTTAGGTTTTTATGAAAAACATGTTTGTTAGGCTTTTCCAACAAGAAATGATCATTTCGAAAGTAGAAAGTTTGGTCCAATATTCTAGAAAATGGAAGGAATTTGACAGTTCTCTTGATGATTATATCCAAGTGCCTCGAAAAGTTCCTCTTCGTTGCTAATGACCATATGTAAATCATGAATTTCTTTATACAAATAGAAAGGAACTCTTTCAAACCAGGCCTCAAAACAACCAAGTGGGATTTACTTTGACCTTCACCAGTTGCCACAAGAACACCATTCAAGTTGAAAATCAAATGATAATCACTCATCTCCAACACAAGCCAAATTTGCTCAAAAGAACCAAAAGTCATTCTAGTTTTTTCATGTTAAGTATCTTTAAGAAAACCAGAAGTTGGTGTAATTTCTTGTCCACCATCCTCTATAAAACCAAAAGTCATTGCCATTTTTTGGTGACTATCACTTGCAACATCAAAAGTCATTGCAATCTTTTGCAAAACAAATTCCGTATTTGGATTAAATTAAAGCAAATCGACCTCATGCAAGGCATTTGCACGAACAGTTTCAATTAATTACACTTGCTTCTCAATGCACGGTGACACAGATACAAATGACATAACCTATAATTTCAAAAAATTGAAGCATATTTCAAAACCAACATTCCCATTGATTTAAAAAGCACAACTGGAAAAAGCAAGATTTAGCATGAACAAATTTTTGGATTAGAAACCAAAAAGGGGTGTTGAGCTCGTGGGCCAGTCAATAAAAGAGTGCCAAGAAAGTCAAACTTATATGACATCCTCCCCTATATACATTGCAAAATTTAATACTTAACACAATTCCAAGTAAGGAATTATATGGCCGAAAACCCACCTTACAATATTTTCTCCACACCATTAAATTAAATATTTTGAAGCATATTATCAAATTTAGCTTCAACTCAATTATAAATAGTTGTTTGACACCATGTTATAGAAAGAAGAATTACAGTGATTACTTGACCTAACTTGTTGGTTAAGGTCAAATAGTTAAGTCAAACAAGGAAGAACATAATATAACATCATGTCCTAAAGTATATATGACAACACGACTAAAGGAAATTTGCTCCACTACAAAGATTTTGTTAAAAAATTGCACACCTCTAAATATAGCTCACCCTTACATAAAACCCTTACATCATTATGATATTATACATTCATTAAAATGAATTAGAAATCACACAACTTAATATGTCAACTTCTTTTCTACTTGCCCTACAAAATTATACAAATTCAAAGGATTTGATGGAGGTTCAACACCTCACAATTCCTCACCAACTTTCTAGTTTTCATTTGCATCAATAATAGCCAAGGTTAGCCCTAATGACAAAGCTATGGATATATTGACCATCAATGTGTTTACAAATGCAACCACATTGTCCTCCTTTGGCGAATCCTCTTGATCATGGCCGCTCGATTCTTCAAATGCCTCCTAGTAAGCTACCAAACTGGCCTCCCATGCCAATGGACTCACCTTTGGTGCTAACGAAATGTGATTATCATTGTTTTCTAGATTTTGCCCCCAAGATCAACCTTTCTTCCTGACCGACTGGCTTTTACTCACCGGCTAGCTATTACTACTCGAGGCCTTTCTCTTATTTTTACCTCTTATAGCATAGCCAAGTTCTTTCTTATCCACCTCCGATGGATTTAGGTGGTCAAATGTCTATGACTGATTCGCTACTTCTTCTTCAATAGGTATGATGATAACATCTTTTTCATCCTCAACATTAGTTTGAGCACCCTCTGTGATCATCAAAATTGGTTCGAGTGGTTAAGTTCATGACATTCATCAACATGTGAAGAAACACTGAAACCATCATTTTAACACAATTTCCTTCGAGATCTTCTAGAATGATTTCAAGCACCTTACATTTATTTTCCTAAGAATTACAAAGCACAATCAGGAAGAAAAACATTTAAATTAAGGGATATCCATTCAAAAAACATAAAATCACAGAGTCACAACCCCTCCACCAAAGATACTCAAACAAACCATGCCGCTCAAAATGATCGGCTTCAAAATTTGCAATATTGCTTTTGGGGAAACTTCATGCTTATATAATTATCGATCTTCTAAAAACACAAAAATTGGGCTTTTAATTAATGTTGACAATTTCTTACTTGCGAGAATATCAATGACCACATTTGTTCCAATTTTACAAGGGAACAAATACGCGTACATAAGCACAAAATTGTTCAGTAAACTCATCGACTGAAATGGAACCTCTCCTTTTCATTCCATGTATTGCCCAAATTCAAATCGAATCTTGGTAACAAAAATTGACTTGCTCATAGTAATGAATAGGCTCTTGAATGACTTGTGGTCACATAAGCAAGCAATGACCGTAAAGTTGGCCTTGGCATTGACGAGTCCTATAAGAAAAGACTCAATCAAGGTCCTTCCAAATATTGGGAACATCTGTCATATTGTGTGTTGTATAGACAACGACAATGGTCTTCATCACATTGTCCTACAAGAACTATGCCAATGATTCCTTATCAATAATATCCAATAGGCCTGACACAATATCAACTCTGTCATACTTGTAATGACTATCCAATAGAATGGCCTCTACTATAACATCTTCCACATTCCCACTTTGGATCCATTTCTCCAAAAATTGTTTAAACCCCAAAGGTGGAGCTTCATCTAAGGGGTTCAGCCTTTTTTTTTAAAAAATAAAATTCGTCATTAAACTTCAAGTCCAAAATAGAGAATAACATCTTGTCAAACTTTTGCTTCTCCTTCAATGTGTGCCATTCATCATCTAAATAAGGCCTTTGATTATTAGTTGTTGGTTTCAGATGACCAAAATGAATCATTATTTCATTTCCAATCATAGCCTTTCACTTCAAAAGCCTTGTAAACTCATACATAGACTTTAGTTCCAGCCTCCCTCCTTTGGTTAGATGTTCCCTGAAAGTTATTGTTTTTACAAAAAACCCCTTCACCAAATTCTCAAGTTGTGTTTCCTTCAGGTTACTTAAGTAATTGAAAGTAGATTTTCTAATCAGTTTTGGAGGACATGTTGGTATATCTTCAGATCCATTAAGGATGTTACACTTTTCCCATTCAAGGAGGACACTTTGCCATAGCTGGAACACTGCCTCTATTAACAACAAGATATTCATGCATTCCTTTGTGGATTCCATGTTCAACACAGGCTTTAATGTCTCTTCAATTTTTTGCACAACGTGCAAAACAACAAGGATTAACAATAAAAGGAAAAGGCCGAGAAATAAGTCATAACATAAAATCATTTTAATAATACCTTATATTTGTAAAAGTGTCAAAGAAAAGCATCCAAATTCAGATGTGGCCTTCAATACACATCCGAAATCTAACAAGCACATGCAAGGTTTTCCCTATAAGAAGGTTTCATGCCAAGGTCACAATCCTTGTTGTTCAATATTTTTCAGAGGTTACATATCTTCACAAAGTTTGTGTCCCACATGACAATGATTTGGAACTTGGTGTAATCTTTCAAAGGTGGTCTTTTGTGTTGGGGTCCTCCACAAGTTCCTATTAAAGCAATGATATTTTATTACTAAATTCCTTTCAACAGTGTGATTCCCAAATTACAAACAAGTAAGGATGTCAAAGAAGAACAAGGGTGCTCAGAAAATGCACCTTTGTTGCAACAATTATGTGTTGCCCTCCAACAATTAAAAACTAATAGTTCTAAATGTTTTCCCACTTCTTTGACTTCCGTGGCAAAATATGACTTGGACTTTTTGGGGTCCTCTAAAATTGCAAATATGGCACTTTTGTGTCAAACTTGTTATATTACTTCTTCTTTTTTAAAATCTTATCCTTATGTATATCTGAAAAGGGCCAATATACAATGTTTGTGGGTGCTCTTTTAAAACAATGTACGTCAATAGTAACACCTAGAACTAGGTCATTTCTAAGAAGGAAACAATTTAAAAACTCGTCGCCCAGTGTGTCATCCACAAGTCGACGTTCTATCGCATCAAATGCCTTCTCGTCCTTTCCTACTACCAATTTTGTCAAAATTTTCTTTTTTGTACACCTCAATTTTCTCCTTAGGTGGTTTTTTTGTTGGGCACGGCCTACTTGAGCCCTCAAAGTTAGTCATTGTGCTCTCAAAGGCCCTTTGGGAGTCTCGTGCCAATTCTTCCTTCTCAATTTGAAGAACTTCGAAAAACTTGTCCCAATGATAAAAAACATCCTACATGATTTTTTCGTTCATGTATTTAAGCTTAAATCATTTTTCAACACTAGTTAGGGCAAGTTCATCGCTTATTCTGTTAATTGGGCAAACGAGGCCAACTACTTACTTCTTACACAAGTCCTCGAACGTGAAGACAACCATCACAAGCTCATGAGCCCAAACTTTTAAAGTGTGGATGGGCATTTTCTTGACAAAGCTTTCATTATCATTCTTAATGAAATGGAACTCTATTAAAGTCTCTTATCTAGGCGTCAGCCTTGCCCCACAAGTTAATACATTATTCAAGAGGCTCCAAATTCCAAGTTGTACTTGAGGATACAAATTGTTGAACCCCAAATACTTAGCAATAACCTTCTTCAACAATGAAAATGTGTACTTGCATTTCAAAAAAATCTCAAAAATATGACTTAAATATTGCTTAGCAACCATGAGGCATTTTCTAAATTATCAATTGAAAAATTCATGGCGGCCACTAGGTGTTCCTAGTAATCTCAATTGAAAAATGCCTTGTGGTTGCTAGGCATTTTCAACAATATGAACTGAAAAACACCTGGCGGCCGCCATGAGTTCTCAATAACATGACATGAAGAACACCTAACAATTGCCAAACATTTTTTTTAAATTCTGAACTTGGAAACATTTGGTGGGCACTAGGTGTTTTTCAAAAATCTAAACTGAAAAACTCCTAGTAGTTGTTAGGGTTTTCTCAAAAATCTCAATTGAGAAACACCTAGTTGCCATAGGGTATTTTTTCAAAAATGAACTGAAAAACACCTAATGGCCACTTGGCGTTTCCTAGCAATATGATTCAAGAATCACTTAGTGGTTGCTAAACATCTCTGGAAAATATTCTAAAAAATGCCTAATAGCTACTAAGCATTTATTAACATCATGACATGATGAATGCTTAGTGACTGCCAAACGTTCTTTTCAAAATGAACATAGAAACACCTAGCAATTACTAATTGTTTCTCTGTAATATGATCTTAGAATCGTCAAGCATTCTCTAGAAAATGAACTGAGAACACTTAGCAACCATTGGGTGTTTCTCAACATAATGACCTGAGGAATGCCTGTGATCATTAGGTGCTCTCTTAAATGAATTGAAAAACATTTAGTGGCCACCAAACTATTAACAATATGATCTAAGAATCGCCTAATGGTTGTTAAACATTTCTTAGCATCAGAACCTAGGAACTCTTGGTGACCGCCAAACATTTTAAAATCAAGACCTAAAAATGCCTAATGGGCGCCAAGTGTTTCTCGGCATCAAGACCTGAAGAACATCTAGCGATCACAAGGCAATTTTTTGAAAATGAACTAAGAAACGTTTAGTGGTTACTAAGTGTTTCTCTATAATATGAGTTGAGAAACACTCAACAACCACTAAGCATTTTTCAAAAATATGAACTACGAGCATTTAGTGGCCGCCAAGTGCTTTAATTGAACTAGTTCAGGAAATGAAAAGACTTACGAGGGTTCGTCAACCATTTTGAATTTTTTAAAAATCTCAATCCTTCTCACGTTTGATGTTGAGGTCTTTTTCTCGTCGAGAATTTGTGTTGCAAAAAAGTAGTAAATATGTTATATTAAACTTTAGAGATGGTTTTTATCTGAATTTTTTCCTAGATGAGATATAAATATGCTATATTCTGAATATAGATAGAAATGGGTACAAATAATACTTAGATGGATCCAATGAGAAGTACAAAAACATGTAGACAACTACATAGGTAATCTTTACACACAATGACATCAAGACTCGATGATTCACATGCTAAGAATTGGACATTGAATCAAATGTAGACATAGGGCAACTAACTAAAGGCAATGTCCAATCACAAACAGACACGCATAGATTATATGATGAATTGTACATAAGGAAGTATAATCACAAATAGGCCAATCATACAAACAATGCCAATGACACAAAAAGGGCTAATCACATAGTGACACAAATAGATTGAATGATTAATTGTACACAAAGAAGGCAAATCATAGTCTTAGTATGATTGATACTTCAAGGACAATCTCACATAGATATGGACTGTGGTAATCAAATAGAGTTTTAAATACAATGAAATAGAGACTTACAAACACACAAGTAGACATAAATAATGATACATGCACATACACAAGCATAAGGATTTGTTGTTGCATACATATTCATTAATAGAAGTACATTCAGTAACAAACACCCTTAAAATCAAACCCTTTAATAGTTTCCCTAATACAAACACACTCAAGCATACATGAATCTTATACTCACATACAAAAGTACATAAGATGAATATTTAACAAGAAAGTGCAAAGATTGTGACGCATTCCCAACTCCTTAAAGGACTCAATTGTGAGCCCAAGTATAACACAGCGAAAGAGGGAGGAGTCGGGGCACGTTCCCTAGCTCACAACACTTTGAGGGGTAGAGGGGCGTGTTGGAGTTCCGGGATGGGACTAGGAAGAGTTGACAAGCTTCACTCACTCACACGAGCCTGCACACAACCCACACAAAGTGGTTAGTGCATAGTTGAAGCACCCTTGGTGCTAGGACGAGCCACGGGCAACATGGACACACAAGACTCACCATGGCCCGGACTTGGGGGAAGCCACCACCTTCCCCCTTATAGTATACTATGTGGCTGGCCATGGAGCCTACATCCAAATGGCTTTTCTCTCTCGGGACTCCGGAGTGGGAGTCCCGAAATCCTGCTAGCGGGGACTCCTGTGACTTTGGAGCCCCATAACTTTGCGAGCAGACCTCTGATTGAGGTGCGGTCTCAAGCAAAGTTGTAGCTTTCGTTGAGAGATTTCTAACAATATGTGGCATGCCCCCTGAAGCTAAGTAAATCAGGTCGATTCCCGACTTTTTGTGGTCGGGAGTCAAACTGGCAATTTGACTCCCAGCCCTTCTTTTGGCCATAACTTATGTTTCAAATGTCCAAATGAGCAATGCGAGAGCATTTTAGAGATCTACGTTCCAAGAGCTTTCCAATGATATAAAGAACGCCACAAGCCATTTGGTTTTGACCCCTACAGTCGCTCTCTGAAGTTTCGGGAGTCCACTGAGACTCCATCTCCCAAAGTGGGAGTTGCCTTGGAAGTGTGAGGGTTCACTCCCTCATATTCCCTCACATTTTCTAACACTCCCGGGAGTATGTGATGTGACTCCTGGGCTTTTTCTTGCTTTGATTCCCGGGCTTCATCTTGCCTTAACTCCCGAACTTCCTCTTGGCCCGCAACCTTACAACCCATTTTGCCTTGGTCGCGAGCCCAAAACTAGGGTTGCGACAGATTGGGTGAATATACAAGGTTTGAACATTTGAAAACTATTGTTGTCAAATGTATGTAGGACTTATTCGATATTTGGAATGACTTTCAAGCTACCTTTTTGGAAATTTTGGACTTTGCATAATGATACTTTTACATAATCTTGGTACAAAAAGATATCGAGTATTTTGAATGTCATGGCTTGCTAACAATTACTAACAAAGACAACATATATGCAGAATGTGATAGACTATGTGATATGGTTCACATTCTACATATCTGCCATCCTTTGAATTGCACAACAGAAGAAGGATGAAAACCCATCCTTCAAATCTTTCGTCTCCCCTAAACCTTAGAATTACACAAAAGTAGAAGCACAAAAAAATACATGATAGTGGGGGTGATCGTTGGGTTGTGTGGGCTTGATTGGCTCTAGAATGCACTTGATCAGTGAGAGTTGTCGCGAACACAAATCGTTGAGTAGAATGTGAACTTCACCAAATGTGCTAGCTTCGCCAAAAGAGTGTGAGAAGGAGAAAGGTAGTGAGATGGCAAGAGACAAAGAATGTGAAAACACAAGAGAGTGGAATTGTAGCAAAAAAGAAGGGGTCCTGTGAAAACAGACGACGCATACACCATCTGATGTGGACCCTGGCATCTATGTTCTACAAATCGGTCTCACACCCGCTGATAGCTTTCCATTTCCAAAACTCAAACTGTTTCCTGCTCTCCCTGATTCCTCAATGATTCACAAACTGATAGACGCATCGACATAGCAATTCAACGACTCACACTTCCTATCATGTACTTTCACACTGATGCAATTTCAAAAAGAAATTCTTCATTCTCATTCACATAATATGTACATCCTCGACAGCTCAATCAATTCTTGCCATCAGCAGTTCACAAAAAGAAAGAAGAGGGTCCGATTGTTCCCCCATGTACTGTCCTCCCTCTCCTTAATTCCTCTTGTCTATTTCTGCAACAGGAGCTCAATTCTACCTCAGAGGCAGCGGAAAAATTCTCAGTACAGCTAAGCTCTTTCCTATCGAACTCCTACCTCTCTCCTCAATATTGTCCGTTCTAAAACCCGTCCTACCTATCCTCCTCTTCTCCCATCGTTAGCTTCGTCCAGAAGCTTCAGCCATTTTCCCGTGCCAAACCGCCATTCTCCATAATTGCATCGCCGACCCTAGCCATAATTCAGAGCCGCCACATAGGCTCCATACCCATTCAGTGCAGCCGCCATGCAAATCTCTCAGTACATCACCCCTCTCCCAAATCAACAAAGCTTCTCATGCGGAAGTAAAGTAAAAGCAGTCGTCATGGAAACAAACGGCTCAACTAACCAACAGCCCACTTCCCTGATTAGTGACACCCAGAAGTTGATGTAACCTAATTTAGGGTTACATATGTAGCCCCTCCCTTCTTAAAAAGTTGAGTCCCTCAGCTCAGTTCAATCTGGTTGCATGTGGAATATCTGTAAGTCCCTCCTAGATCTCTCCCATTGACGCCCATTAGCATCCTGGACAACACACAGACGACAGCCTTCTTCAAAGTCATAATTGCCTTTCCCATCCACATGTCCAACAAATCGGTACGGGCCTTCCCAGCTCGCGGCCAACGCGCGCTTCTTGCCGGGCTTCTTCATTTTGACCATG
>Ga0116231_10011066_pt1 | contig 14111 bp, 16 predicted proteins | sample S1TSphgellanicum_2_FD_89695 | JGI IMG/M metagenome (GOLD analysis project Ga0116231, IMG submission 89695) | Host-associated microbial communities from peat moss isolated from Minnesota, USA - S1T2_Fd - Sphagnum magellanicum MG | ecosystem: Host-associated > Plants > Peat moss > Unclassified... | reverse complement strand
CCGTCTGTCGAAGTCCTGAAACCCAGATCCCAACTAATATCTTAATTCACTTATCGTCGAATATTTTTGTTTTGGGGACCTATTGGAACCTATTCTGAAAAAATGGTGATTTCTTCTTTTTTTGGCCCTGAAAATGTGGTCACTTTGTCACTTTTTTTTTTCACAAAAATCATTTGTATGAGTCATACTTAATTTTTTGTCACAAAGTGGCAGAAAAATTCACCCCAAAAAAAAGAAAAAGAAAAAAAAAGAAAAAAAAAACCGTTGTCTAATGAACCCACAAACACACCACTATGGATGGATGTTGCATGAAATGGTTGTAAAAGTGAGGTGACACACCACTATGGATGGATGTTGCATGAAATGGTTGTAAAAGTGAGGTAAATTTCATTCATTGCCCTCAAAAATGGGAAAACCGGGGTGGAGCGTATTCATGGGTGGCAAGGCACCCGGGTCACACTAGTAAGAATGAATTCCTTCAATACCAAGCTAAATAATATCTAGTGCTGCTACTACAACTACAACACCTGTTACTGCTTGGCAACAAAATCAACCAACTACTCCCCCGCCATATCTAGAAGATACCAAGGTCACCAAAAGTGCTTTTTTAAGAATTGCCTTTTTTTTTTGGTGGTGGTGGGTGGGGATTTTTTCCCCATTTTTTTTATATCGGACAATCATGTTTTGAGACCAGGCTTTTTATCACAGGCCAAAAAGATAAATTTTAATATTTAGAAATCGAAATTGAAGTGATTTTGAAGGCTTTCAATCACCAAAAGTGAGGAAAAAATCAAATAAAAATTGCCAGATTTCTATAGTTGGTTTTCAGTGTCTAGCCACACTAATATAGAACGATGATTAAAAATTTGTACTTCATGTATGATTGGTTTATAGCCAGATTTGGCTAAATCTTCCTAGGGATGATTGCCACTTTTTCTACATCCTCCTATGGATGAGAAGCCGCTTTGGCTCAAAACAATAATTCCTTAAAAAACAACACCCAGTTTTGAACAGCTCTAACAATAATTATAATTTGTAATAAGAATATTCCAATAAAAATCCTACTCCCCTAGCTTGCTCAATTGCTCACTCACTTTCCTTGGTGCAAATATAAACAATTAAAAAAAATATGATTATTCAACCCTTAATACTGGGAAGTCTCTTCCTAGGCCTCTGACAACAAGCCACTCATCATAGTGCAATGAATCTGCCCTTGCGGGCAGGTTCAAACTTCAGACACTGAACTAAAAACTTCATGACCGACCGGATCGTCAAAACCTGTCAGAATTTTTTAAGTGTATTTGGAAGTTGTGTTATAGAGCACAATCTTATTTTTGCCCAGACTACGCAGGGCATTTCAAAAAGCAAAATCTCACACCTTTTGCGCATTTTATTTCGTTTGTTTTTAGTGGGTGTGGGCATTTTTATTTTTATTTTTTTCTGAAATGCTTGGCTTTCAGTTTTTTACCCTAGAAAAATAATAATTTAAAACATTTTGACGAGTTTTTAAACTTTGTAACACCTTCAAAGCTTAGGCATGCCTACCTGCCTGTAGTAAGCATCTCTTGGCTCGTCCTCCTGGTCCGAGTGAGCAAGCAAGAGAGCACTTGCTTCAGGAACGCCCCACTCAGCCTCCTCGGCTGTTACCTACATTCAAAAATTGGGAAGCTTTTGGGGGAGAAAAAAAATTCTTAGTGTGTAAGTTAGACTTATTTTGGTCAGTTTTAAGAAAAAAAATCGCCACATTTTCTATGCCACAAAATTGGAAAAAACCCTGAGTTACCTTAGGGTGTATTATTTTTAGATTGAATGAAAAAAATAAAAATGAAATTCGTATAATAATAATAATAATAATAATAATCATACTATTATTATAATTAGATTGAACGGATGACTGATCTATAAAAGTCAGTCAGTTGGTAGTTAGTTCCCTTAAATTTTCTCCAAGTAGGGAACCTGTTCTCCAATTCACGTCCCTATTTACATGTGCTCCAAGTCAGTTCCCTATAAACATGTTCTCCAACTCAATTGGTTGCATACATGTTCTCCAAGTAGGGAACCCGTTTCTCCAATTCAGTTCCCAACATGTTCTCCAATTTCTATTTGCCTCTTGTGTCGCGCTGTGCGCACCAACGCTCGCCACACATAAAGCGCAAAACGCACGCGACTTTTTGTTGTTCGGGGCTGAATTTTGTTGCGCGATTTTCAGTCAATAATCACTCGATTCTTCGCACTTTTGTATGAATGTTTTGTTGTTGTCCTTATTATATATATATTTTAAATTTTCAAAAAGAATCACTCAAGAAGAGAAAGCAAGTAGAAATTATTCTTGTGTTGTCGTTGTTCTGTATTTTTCTGTCATCTCAAGAAGAGGAGAAAAAGTCAGCAGCAGCAGCAGCAGCAGTGTTTCGTCTTCTAGTTAGTTCTTCGTGTTTCAGGCGGGAATTCTGGAGAATTCACTCTCTGTCTTTGTTGAATTTGGATTGTGATTCTTCTTTGTTCATATTGTTGTTTTTATTTTGTTTTGTTTTGTTTCTTGCTTTGAGTGAGCTGGTATGGTTTTTTGTTTTCTTTTGTTGTTGTGATGAGATGCACTGTTGTAGGATATAGAGATGTTTTGGTGGGCAGGCTGCAGATGATAACGGGGCGGACGTGAGGGAAGAAGAAGAAGAAGACGGTTGATCAGGAATCGATTCTTCGTTAATACGGGGGGATTTTTCGTTTTCCATATGGAGGCTTTTCATTGCGATCATGTGGCGCGCGGCAGACTTTCTGTGGTTGAGTGGATCTAGATCTTTTTTCTGTAGCAGGCTTTGTTTTTGTTGCATCGAAAGGTCTGCTGCAGGAGCTTCTAGTTCTAGTTCCAGGAGGAGATAGAAATGGACATGACAGTTGTTGCTGGATAGATAGATGTGAGTGAAGAAGTTTTTGCTTGAAGGTTTTGTTGTGGAAAAGAGGGGAATCTGTAAATAGTGAGTGATCATGTGTTTAGGCTGTTTTCGAGTTTATTGAAGGACTTCGGAGAGAATTTTGCTTGAGATCGACCGCCAATGGCGGGAGGCTCTGCAGCGGGTCGGCCGATGTCCCTGTGGCTGCGGAGACACTTGAAGAAGGAAGGGAAGAAGAAGAAGAAAAGCAAAGAGAATCCATATGCATCCGGTGGTCTGGAAACGTTCGCCACACTCCTTGAGGACCTACAAGCGAAGCGAGTAGCAATGGTAGATAAAACAGCCATGTCAGTGTCGGCCGTTCGAAGCTTGTCCAAATCTGCGCAAGAATGGACTGCTTCTACGCTCTCCAGAACCGTTAGCAGGTGCAGAACCGAGCTCTCAGCCCAAACTGCTGCGATGGATGCAGCCAGGAACGAGCCCCCCGAGGTTGCTGCAGCGAATACTAACGGTGGAAATGAAGAAGGAGAGAAGATGGATCTGCAGCAAGATTGTGCACCATCAGAGCTCTCCACAGCAACTGCTCTGGATGATCACAGAAGAGACGATCCCGATTCTAGACACACCGCCGTCCTCGCAAAAGAACGAGAATTGACTCAATTGTGGAAGGACATCTTCTCCGACATGGCAAGCTACCTCCGCGACTCTCTGCATTCTTCTTACCTTTCTGCACAGGCAGCAGCAGTTCCCAAGCGCCTCAACAGCTTCAGTTCTTCAGCTGCTGGTTTCCTGCAGAAGAAAGCCCAGGATGAAGAACGGCAAGATCAGAAGAGCCAAGCTGAGTCTGTGGGAACTTCTAGTAATATCGAACAGGACCAGCTGCAGAGCGCAAGTTTTGTATTCCCGACTCTTCCCTATCTGTCCTCTCCTCCCTCGCCGATTCTTCTCCCTGCTGCTGCTGCCGGGATTGATTTTCAGACTGATATGCTCCCCGTCTCCCCTGCAACGCCTTCAGAAGATAGTATTGGCAGTCCTTCCACAAACCTCAGGAGGAAACTGTCGTTGAAATTGAAGTCCAGGTTTGTAAAATCTTTGCATTTAAGCAAAGTTGCACCTAGTGATAGTACTACGCCCCCTCTCAGTTCTTCTCCAGGATCAACCCCGACACTACTGTCGTCATCCCGAAACTACAAGCACAGGTTAGCACCACCTGGATCTCCTGGAACTCTTACTGGATCTCCAACTCTTTCTGCAACAGTACTAGATCAGATGGAGAATTCGGATTCAGAGACAACAGCATCCTCCTCTAGACTCATGAAGTCACAGCTGCAGGATCTAGCTTTGAGACCCAAGAGAGGTAACAAGAGGCTCTCTTTCTCAAGAAACCCTAAAGCAAGCTCTAGTGAATCTCCAAACGCCATTGAAGAAACAAGTGAATTGGGTGAGCGTGAGAGTAGTAAAGGTGGGAGGAGCCCTGCATGGAGGTCTGGATTAGATCAAACAACGAAGAACGCTCCAGCGAGTGAGGTACCGACCTTCACAACCATGGCTTGCGCTTTAGGGTTAAGGAATATCAAAACAAGTATTCTGCAGATGGTGGAGGAAAGGAGAGAAATGAAGATGATGTATTCATCATCTTCAGCTCCTGTGTTGGAAAGGGAAGAGATCTGGCCACTTTGTGGTGTTCTTGTTGCTCTGCTGTTTCTCCTTGTGGGGCGAGTACCAGCAGTTTTAGCAACTTCCATCTTCTTTTTGGTTCTATCACAGATTGAGAAATTAAGGTGTTGCAGAGGGCATGGACGTGGTAAAGAGGTGGTTCCTTTTAGGGGAAATATGGAAGCTTCAAGGAAATTGAACAGCAATTCCACACCAGGGAGTCCAGTTAGTAGTCCTCATAGAGGTGACATTAACTCAAAGGAGTATCGTAAGAGGATCATCATGGAGGGTTTACTTGAGAGAAACCGAAGAAGCAGTGGCTAAAGGTGAACCTTCAAATATCCTTGCAAAATGATTGCTTGGCAAAATTGCTGCTTGGGACTCTTGGTGGATGGGAAAACCCCCTTCCCTGATCAACGTAGCGTTTTTCTTCACTTGGCTCCTGCACATTTGGAAAGCAAAGATAGATTTTCACATCCACCCAACAAAAGTCAGGTACAAGTAACAAATTCACAAAACTTTGCCTTCTTATCTTTCCATGTGTAAAGCCATGGAAGATGGAGGACATTTCTGGTACCTTTTCCTGAGAAGTGCAGCCGAGTTTGATAACTTAACAGCCTTTGAAGTAAGAGCAGGAACAACTGGAGTGAGCATGGCCCAAGGTTGGAGGTTTCTTTTTCAGTTCAGTTTGCAGAATGAATGTTAGCAATGCCAGTTGCTCTGTACAGAATTAGATGACCAACTAATCCGGAAAACTCAAAGTCATGTGTAAAATGTATATGAGGTTTTTGGGTTTGAGAGTACATGATGACTGACAACCCATTTGTAGCAGTAGAATATAGTTCCCACATTTGCTGATGACACCACCCTACAAATTAAGGGGTGGCAATCTTGTGCTAAAGATATTTGTATTATGGAGCACAGTTCTATTTTGGCTGAATCTAAGTGACAATCCCTGTTTCTAATGTTTTCATGTGCATGCTTTTGTGATTTTCATATGTGTGTGCATCCCTTGTTGATGGCACACAATTGCTTTCTGAGAACCAGAAATATATGCAGGAATGTATTGCCCTCAGTGTAATCACCTGAACTAAGAAATGTGTGAGTGAGAGTGGCAGATGCAAGTTGCAACTTGGATCCAAACTGAGCAACAGCATAATAAATTAGACCAACTGCATCAATATTATGTTTATTGCTCAAAAGTGTCATGGAATGTGGTATTGGCACCCATTGGACCTTCAAAGAAAGGTGCATGTGACCAAAACTCAAGCCACATTGTATACAGTAACATGCATACAGTAACACAGTCTTGAAGATCATCAGTCTGCACAAAACAGTAAACATGATATTTGGGTAGTTATGATACTCTCTTATTTCCTTTGTTTTGGAAGCAGCATTGTTGTTGAAATATTGCAGGTTCTGGAGTAAGAAAAACCCTGTTGCAACAGCAATGGTACAGTACCTGTAACTTAGGACTATAGCTATCAATTACAGCACATGAATAAAAGACCTGACTTGGTTTTAGTGCATTCCGACATGCAAAATTCAGCTTCTGGTGCAGGAAGAACACTTGCTCTTGCAGCCATCACACTAGTTGGGAAACTAAAATGACAGCCCACTCCAGTTTCCAGTAATTTTCTTGCCTACAATAGGGAGCCCAAGAACCTCCATCATCACACAATTCTGCAACCTAGTTTATGAAACTTCTAGGAGGTTAAGGTGTTGGAGCTAGGCACTGCCGACGACGGGAATAAAAGAAGATCTAAAAGCAGAAAATGGAAGGACAACTTAGTGGAGTACAAACATGAGGATTATGCACAAAGAGAGATCAAATATACAATTCATTAGGAGATCTGACAGTTTTGGGTGCATACCGTGCACATGGTCATTTGTAGAGGTCCAAATATGGGGTGTGGGTGGAGATGATCTAGGCTCCCTACAACAAAATGGGGGAGCCTTACACTATACTCTATAGGTTCCAACTCTGAATATGAGGGGATTGACAAATTTGCATGAATACTACAATGGACCTGCTTGTCTTGCTTTCATGCACCCCGGCTCAACTTCATTTATATATTTTGATATGGGTCAGTTACAAATTACTTCAAAAAGTGATTGCATGTAAAGGAATGTTATGTATGCAGAAATTCTATTTGCTCAAAGTTTGAAACACCAAAAACATTAGGAATGAGCCTTACTATATGAGCATGATTACAAGAAGACAAAAACCACTTTGCATTTGAAATTTCATGTACAGGACTCTCCAAAAGTGTTAGTAAAAGAAGATGGCTACTTTTGATTGGCCAATCACAATAATTTGCCCATGTGGTAACATGTGGTAGCATTCACGTGATCCATCTCTATTCCATCTAATATTCCATGTTTATGGGTGGGGATGGAGAAATAGTCAACACTATGTTGGATGTTGGATGTCACACAATACATGAATGATAATTTCTTTTACACACAAAACACTCCACATTTTGTGGTAGTGCAAATGGAGGGTGCCTTATATGTGGTAATGTTTCATCAGGAGTAAGTGGGCATTACAAAATGCCCACAGTGAAATACCTGCCTCTGTCTGTGGGTGTTTCACTTTTCAAAATGCCCATGTTACATTTTTTTACCATGATATACAGCAGGTACCTGTCTGATACCGATCATGGTTTTTTTTTCAAAGTAAAAAATGCATCACATTTTATGTCATGCAATGCCCTTGAGCCAGGGCATTTCCAAAATTGTGTTATTTTGAGAACACCCAATGCTGCAGCATTATCCTACACTTGATACACACACTGGCATTGTGTGTTGACCAAACCTAAAAATCTGAAATCAGTTCTGAGCACTGATTTCCACAACAATATGCCAAGCCCCAGGATAACATATAGTGCTCTCTACTTATGTTACAAAGCAATTTTTGTTTGTTAAAAACTTAGCAGTTTGCTTCCAAGCCAAACCTGTACTCCAAAGAAAAATTGCTAAATTGCCTTCCGAGACTACAGGGGTGCAGCCTGCATATAAGGTAGTAGTAACTACATTGTCCATCCCCAAAGAAGCATGTTGAAGTTATTAGACATATTGTAAAGCCAAATGTAAGGTTTTGTCTTAGTGTGAATCTGCCAGTGTCTAGATATTGAGGAGAAATCTAGTAGCAGACTTTCAAGGGTGTGAGTATCCATGCATAAGCGCAGGAGCAAAACTGTGAAATTGGCTTGACATCTTCCCTCAAACCTTTTGTAGAAGGAAGAACAAATGGTTCCAGGGGATCGAAACTTGGAGCCAGCTATGAAGTCTTTGTCATGACTTGAGAAAAGTTCACATCTTCAACACTAATTTACCTTATCATCCAATGTTAAAGACACAACATGCATGTTGCCAATCCTTGGAGCTTGGCACTTAGCCCCTCCAAGCAGCATATGGGCATAGCAACATTTTCAGGATTGAGCAGGACATGCTTCATGGTTTAAAAGCATGTAAAAATTCTCTCCACTTAAAGAATCTCAAACACCCAAATCAGTTCACAACAGTGAGTTTTCCACATATCTTCCTCATGGAAATCAAATTTGTACCACCAGTACGATCCAGTTGGTGTGCTGCAATTGCAGGCAAGGTCTGAAAAAAGAGACCCTTATAAGCCTGTCTTTAAGGCAGCTGGGCTGTATCTCATAATTATTGGGCTTTGCAACACTGCTTGGAACCCATTTCATCCTCAGCTGAGGAGAACAACAAATTTAGACCACAAATCAAGTCGAAAAAGAGATTAACACTATAGAATAGAATCCTTGTAACTTGCGGCCAACACAATCCTGTCTAAGTGGAGCAGAACAGAGAAGTCTGACTGGATGTGTGAACACAGTCTGAACTGCTCATGATGTTAGTTCTAGTTGGCTGCACCAAAGGAGTAGCAAGTGTGAGGCCTCACCATAGACCAATGCTAGCAAGGTTGCCCACCTATTGTGGTAGGTCTGAGGTCTCTAGAAGGCCGAAGGTGCTAGCCACCAAATGAGGTGATGAGTCATGCAGATACTTCAAATAATATTTGGACCCACGAGCTAGATTGATCTGTGCACGTCGCCTCTCTGGAATTGCATCTGCAGCACACTTGGAGAATCCCCTCTGAACAAACCTGTGCATATCATCAAGGGCTGGTTCTATCAGTAAGAGAATTAAGAATGGTGTGATATTTGTCAGCACACAGAAGTTGACATCGGAGCCTAAGTTCAAGAACTAACCAGTCAGCTGTGCGAGTGGTGAGGAGAAAGAGTTTCTCTAGCCCCATTTCTCTTGCTTTTTTCTCTAGATAATCTGCACATGGCCATCAGTTAAAATAGAGCTTCACAATCTCACACTTTGCGAAGAGTATATTCCAGACACATATACAAAGCTCTAACAAAACCATCATTCATTCTGCACTGCTCATGGTGGTTAGGATACCATGATCACTACAGCACAAGTTTGTGGTTGCTGATATATAGCAAAAACCGAGAATTGAGGATAGTGTCTAAGGACAGCTGAGTAGATGGTCATATGCGACGCATCAGTAAATGCCAATCTAAAATTGAAACCAAATATACTCCCACTTCACTGCCCAGTGGTCCTGTTCATGCAGGCTCAACTAGCATCTGCCTCACATCTAGATAGGCACTCAATTTATAAGCCAGCCTGTCCTTGGTGAATCCTAAGACTGCTATTTTCATCCCTAAATCTATCCAAGCATGAAGTCTGGGCTACAATGTACATGATAAGGTCAGGAACACCTAAGAGAGGGCCTGTTTGAGGTCTAGGAATGTACCAAGCAAGTTGTCTCCACGCCCATGCCCGCGACATTCGAGGGCAACAGCAAAAGCAGCCACTTCCCCACTCTTCTCTTCTGGATAGGGAAATAGTGCCGCACATGCAATTATGGAGCCATCCCTTTCAACCACTGTGTATGATGGCAACTCTTGCAAGAGCTGCAGGTCCCACAGAATTACAACTTTTCATCAGTTGAACAAGTGAGAGCTTTACTTGCCAATTGCATAGGCTTTCATTCCACTGACACTGTCATTTTAAAAAAAATTGGTAGCTCATATCCCAATCTGAACATATGTGCTTGGAGACTGGGCAGAGGGTCAAGAAACAAGCAGCATATGGACAGTTGAAGAATGGACTGTGGGTGAAAATTTATATAGCATTGAACAATGATATAATTCTCATCATAGTTTCTTAACAAACCACAGGCTATTATGCCATTACTACAGATAATGTGGGCTTGTTTAGACTCCCGGGAAGTAAAAAAGTACAGTCTGGGACATACCTGCTTGCGTGGACGGTTGACTAGAATGCCACTCTCCTCCAGTGGGCGCAATAGCTTCTCAATACTGGCTACATCACCGGTCCTTGCTGATCGTGTGCCTTCATACATGTCACTGTTCCATTGTCACAATCACAAATCTTGTTAGCAGCATTGAGAGGTCTTGCAGCTCCAAAAGCTGCATATACCCACTTTCTAAGAAAGACTCTAGCATTGACATTCATTAAGATTTGCCCAAGGAATATGACTATCAGAAGTCAGGATATAAACAAGCTCATACTTTGAAACCATAGTTCCAATTCCATCACGTGTGTAAAGCTCCAGAAGTAGAGCTCCCTGAATGTTACTGTCAAGAAGATGCACACGCCCCACACCACCCTGCCATAGCACACTGTAATCAGAGAATGATTGCAATCCTTTTGTGATCTTCTAAAGAATACTAACAACCATTCATAATGGCAATGACTTCTTGGAGTCCCTAACATTGAAAGGTGAGCAACTTCTAGACAACATTAAGACTGTATGCTGTCCAATTGGACACAAGGAAGGTAGCTTACTCGGCATACATATACTGCTGCTGTCAGTTCTGACAAATAGCCATATGTTCGACTAAGCCTCTCTTCTCCACCAATTGCAAATCCCTGTCGTCCCCGGGGCTTCTTTGCAATTCCACTTACTAAACTATTCTCAGTTCTATATGTAGCCCCTCTCAGAGGAAAAGTTGAACTTTCAACAGGTTCAACACTTTTGAAGCTGCCCTTTGCCCCTGTGCCATTATCACCAGAGTTGGAGACGTAGGGCAAACCATTACTCGAAGTATCGATTCCCAGGCTTTTCATGTAGCTAGGCCCTGCCACAGCTTTCACATAATCAGCAGCAGTATAGCTCTGGCTGGCCCGTTCACAAATGAGTCGATCAGCTTCCTGTAAGGTCATAAATCGCAAGTGTCGTTGGTTCTCATCACAAACTGGGCCATCCAACAGGCACAGAAGCTTCTCTGCCTGGAGGGCTGTTGCACATGCTGTTGCCACTTCATAGGTGCTGCAGATGGAAGGGAGAAAGGAGTAGAAGTATCAGCTCAATGAATGCAACTGGAAGAACTAAAGACTGTGAGGTGATGTCTGCAAACACAAGTGCCAATGCTCAGCCAGTAACATCCAACAACCAAATGACATCACACGTGTATACACTATGATGATCAGTAGTCAACAAATCACCACTTCTTTATTCACATACTTGCAGTTGAGAACTTGTCCAGAGCTCGAGTAGCCTAGATTGCTGAGCATAACAATGCAATTGCTGTCCAACCGCTCCTTGATACGAACCACATCAATCTTCTTTACTTCTCCAGTGGCTCCAAAATCAATGCCATTAACAACACCTCTTGGCTGCAAAACATAAAACCAGTAACTTTGCAGTAATGACAGCAGCTCCTCTCATCAGTGCAAGGCAACAACAAGCCCTTGTTGATATCCTCTGTGTTCAGACTTACAAAACAATGCAGACAATGTTCTCAGGCAGCTGGCTCATTGAGGTGAAAAGATGTTGCAGATATGCACACAGCAGGGAAAAATTTCTACACTAGTGTAAGATATAGATAGTCTCCCAAGAGTTTGGATTACCTTGGCAGAAATAAAGTTGCCACTGGAAACACTGATCCCCACCTCATGCCACCGGTCATTTGAAACCTGGCGCCGTAAATCAGGAATGGAGGGGCCCCGTGAAAGCTTGGCCTCAATGTCAACGCGGATCCTGCCTGCTGCTTCCATCGATGCCTCCAGGGCCTCATCATCAGTGATACGGTATGCCCCAACATACTGCGCTTCATGCCCTGCAATCTATCACTCAATCACTTACTACCATTCCCACAAAACCCTAGTAACAGCAGCAGGCTTCGAAGGAAGCAAACTCACACCACAGGAAGACTGCAATCGATCAAATCCTACGGGATAGAAGAACAATGAAGCCTGTTACAGCAGCAATCCCTAGGCTACACAGCAAGAATCCTTGGAGTATAATAAACAGTCTACCTAATAGCACATCATGTTTTACCTCTTTCATGCAACAGTTGATCAATCTGAATGTGCGAGCCTGGCACAATTACCAGCTTGATGCCCAACCCATGGAGCAGTGCCAAATCCTGTTGAACCATACAAGGTGGTGCCAAATAAAGATCAAATTCAACTTGCGCTTTATGGACTCAGAATTGAAGCAGCCCACATCTGATCTGAAACTTCATATTTTCCTATCTGATATTCTTTGAAGCTCATGTTCACAATCTGAAGCAAATTAGAGCTGGTTGCCTGATTTCTGGCTTACAGTACTTGTTGCTCAGAGCATGTCCATCAGTGTGAAGATGGAATCGTGAGAGCAAGCTTGCTGGCTGACTCCAGACGAAGCATCTGTTTCAGTAAGAACAACATAAAAGCAACAAGCTTGCAGTCAAGAAGCGTAAGGAAGTCAGGCGGTACCTGGAGAATGCTATCTAAAATGGCACGATTCTCCACAACTTCGCCGGGGATAACGACAACAAATGTGCTACCACGATGGCCTTGAATGTAAGGCCACGATTCCCTGAACCAATTGACAAATTGCATGCTGTGTCCTGCAGGGGCTGCGCCGTTGCCGTTGCTTCCGGCATTGCAACTCCTCTTCGTGCTCGATCTGGCTTGCTTGCAAAAGAAGTAGTTCCGTCTCCGCCTATGCCGTATGAGTTCAAAGCTAGTTGCCTGTTCTCTAAAGCTTTCAAAACCATCCGACGGACGTCGAGCAGAGGTGGAGAAATCCCCTGCGACACACTGCGACACACCTATTACCTCTGAAACTACAGCAGCACCGAGCGGTGCAAATTTGGTGCTTATGTGAAGGCGCCGGCTTTGCTGCTTCACTGGCTTGCTCTGCGTGCCTTCTTGCCACCAGAGACAGAGATGGTGAAAGATGTCTTCTCTATACCGAAAGGACGAGTGACAACTACTCCATCCAGATTCGGTATTCTTCTTGCGGCTGCTCTCACGCGGCTGTCCAATGTGCGACGACGGGGAGATCCTTCTATGGTTGCTCAAATCACCGGACGCCACAAAAACTGTTGAGCAACTCTTTCCCGACAACTCCCTGACATCGACTGATTGGTTTGTGCTTATCAAGGTTTGTGTCGCTGCTAGTGCCATGTACACTCACTCTTTCACAGGCCTCTTCTCTGCTGTATCAGTTGCTGCTGTCTAAATCTCCCCCCCGCCCCACACTAATGGAATATTTCTCTCTCTCTCTCTCTCTCTCTCTCTCTCTCTCTCTCTCTCTCTCTCTCTCTCTCTCTCTCTCTCAGAGGTGATCAATCGACTCTCGAGGGTGACAAACCGTCAACCAGGAAAGGAGAAACACTTCACCATAACCGAAGGACACAAATGCTCAGTCTAATATCCCAAATAGCTAGCAATTGAGCGAAACGATCTTAAGAGAGAGACCAAAACTGTCTATCAGCTAGATCGTTGCAAGGATTTTTTGGTCAAATTATCCACAAGGCCCGCGGAAGTTGTAATCGTGCGCACACACAGAGTCGCACTCCGTCCAACACAAATCGACAATGCAAATTCAGCACACACAGAGAGATCATGATCAAACTAGGAGCACAAGAAGCCCCTGGACGAAAAAGAAGAGGAAAGAAGAGGAGCATTTCCTAAACGCGTCTACAGAAAGAGGAGAGAAGAGAAGAATAGCCTCGCAAGTTCACTGGCGGCTTGCTTGCTTGCTTGCCTGCCTGCCACCTTTGCGTTCACCGCCAGAGGAGGAAAGGGGGAGGAGCCGCGAACCCGGCCATGCATCCTGGATCTCCGGGGTCCTTCGCTGGTCATGTCCGAGAAGATGACAAATCCGCAATAGAATAACCACCCGATGACCATTCCAAGCTGGATGTCCAGGATTCTGGCGTGCAGACGCGAAAAAAGCCCTTTTCCCGGAAATTTTTCAGCTTGGCCACACTGACTGCCCAGGAACCCCCGTGCGATACGACCGCGCGGAATGTGTCACTCTCACGTTTCTTTTGACCTATTATCGGCTGCGGCGGTTTGGGCCAGTGTGAATTAGCACCTACGCTGGTGGTACCTTTAGCTTCTTGAGTCCGGCCCAGGCTTTTTTTCCCTTTTTTTTTTTTTTTTTTTTTTTTTGGGAAATTTCCCCAAAAATTGTAAATAAAAAATAAAAATTTTGAAAAAGAAGAGAATTTAAAATGTTTAAAAAGCCGGAAAATAGAAAAAAATCGCCATTTTTTTTTATTTTTT
>Ga0116231_10011065_pt1 | contig 14113 bp, 8 predicted proteins | sample S1TSphgellanicum_2_FD_89695 | JGI IMG/M metagenome (GOLD analysis project Ga0116231, IMG submission 89695) | Host-associated microbial communities from peat moss isolated from Minnesota, USA - S1T2_Fd - Sphagnum magellanicum MG | ecosystem: Host-associated > Plants > Peat moss > Unclassified... | reverse complement strand
TTTTCCCGTAAACATGTTTAATGTTTTAGGATTGATAACCTACCTTGACCATAACTGAGTCATTCAGATAGGTTATTGATAGGTTTTAAATATAAATAAATAACTAATTAGTAGATTATTAATAATTGGGTTGAAAACTAAGTCTATTGTCCTGGCCAACACTAGTTCTAACCTTTGGTTTGAACTGGAATTGGAGCCATGCTAATGTCATTTGTTGTTGGCCTTGCCTACCAAAGCAAGGATATTGCGTCGAAATTCATTATAGAGTAGAGTAGTTTAAGGGATTTTGGCCCTTAGGTAATAATAATAGATCTATTTTTATATGAGGATTTTTGAAAGATGATATTTTGGCTTGTGTTGAAACTTGAGATTAGTTATAGAGTTATGACATCTCGAAGGATTTTGGAATCTTTCATACTAGAGCAAGGGTCCGTAACCATGAGAATGCCAAGAGCTTCCCAAACTCATCCAAAGACTTTTCCAATGGAAATTCACTAATCATTTTGGTGTGAGCCCACACTGTGAAGTATAATATAAAGGGATAATGGTCATCTTGAAGTACTTATGTCAATTTAAAGTAAAATAATATTGAGGTAATTAACTAGGCCAACATCCCCTTGAGTTCTTGTTTAAAAATTGATCCACTACAAAAAGATCTGGCAACTGATTAAAGTCGTTTGGGGGCATGGTGCCAAAGAATTAAACGCAATCAATACAAAAAGTACTACTACGATTTTTTCTCCAATCTGCCTTTAGCCCCATTCATAGTTTAGAGTCAAAGTAAAATCCACCTACTTACTTACTTTAGGCTTATTTTATTAATTATTTACTTACCTATTTTTGTCAATGTTTATGGAAGGTTTAACCAATCTAATTAACTTAAGGTATTACTTACCGACTAATACTTAACTTAACCTATTAACTTATGTATTATCTACTAATTATTACCTAGTTTAACTTATTATCTATTAACTAAATTTACTATCTATTAATTAAGCTTGTTTATTAACTAAAGTAGTCTACATTGTACTTAGTTGATTAGGCCCACATAGGATTTATGCCTAAACCAAATATGCCACATGAGACTTAGGCTAAACCTTAGTTAAATTAAAACTTGACTAAATCTTGGTAAAAACGTTGGTTAAACTCAAATTTGTTTGAACCTTTGATAAACATTAGTAAAAAAAACTCAAACTTGATTAAACCTTGGCAAAATTCTAGCTAAACTAAAACTTGACTAAACATTAGCAAAAAACATTGGTTAAAATAAATTTTGATTTATATTAAACTATTTTTTAAAAACCTTGATTAAAATTTGGTTAATATTTGACACCTTTAGTTTAACCATTATTAATATGTTTTTAATACAATAGTAATAACCTTAATATACCTTTAGTTCATTTACACAATTTTAACATATGTTATCACCTTTATAAAACTTTAAAACTAAGCTTTTAAAATATTTAAAACCTTATCCATAAATATATTACCATGTTCTTGAAAGAAAATAAACATTAAGTCATTCACATGGAAGGATGAAGGTCACAATAGTTGTAATGTAATCATAATATAGTCATAAAAATTCATAGGTAGTTAGTAGTTTTAAGAATAGTTGCAAATGACACAAAGCAACATGTAATCACAAAATTGATGGTTGCAAAATATTAATTTTTGTTATTTTTTAAATTTTATTTTATGTTGTTTTAGGCTATAATAACCCAAGGTAAAATAACCTAAAATATAGTATTAAATAACTTAGAATAGCCTAAGGTATAATTTCATCAATGTCTAACTTTAGGTAGAGCTAGAAAATATAGTCACACTATTATAATTCTTCAGCCCATGACACCAGCTATTCCCTCAAAAGACACCATTGTAGCTCTATGTTAACTACACCCCCTTCCATTAGACCATGGCCCTCCATTTATTTTTTATTGTTAGCTTGAGCACACTTTTGTCTTGGATAAGACTTTGTTTGTACAAGTTTTAGCCACTATTCTTCATTTGTTTTTAAGTGGGTTATCTGGGATGGACATCCCTCAAGATGTTTCATACTAAAGAACTCATCCCCAAGGTTTTCAAAACTATTTTAGCCTACTTCTATTGTTTCCCGTGGTGACATCCCTAGGTTGGTGGCCCTAGTGTTGGGGGTTAATAGATTATTGGCAATGGCAAAGGACATTAAAGGTTTTCGTCCTATTGCCATAAACAAGGTGTTTCTTTGACTTATAAATCATTCCATTGTCCTACAACTTCAGGGGCCATTTCAAAAGCACCTATCACCCCACCAATTTAGAGTATTGACCCTTAGAGGCTATGAGACCATCCTTTTTGGCATCAAACCCCTCTTCAACCTACACCCTAATTAGGTCATGATGTAAATCGATGTTGAAAACATTTTTAATATCATTTGACTCTATTTGTTTTTTAGAAAACTCTAAGATGTTGGAGGACCTTTAGTGAGCATTGTACCCTTTACCAAGCTATTTTATGATGCTCATTTTTCTCTTTATTTTTACCATGGGGAACATGAGAAGGGGGTCACCATTATAGAGTCATCTTTAGGCACAAAACAAGGTGACCCTCAAAGAAGTCCTTTATTCACCTTGACCCATTATTGAACATTCCTAGACACCATTGTGCAAGCCCTTAATTGTGTATTTTCATCCTTAGTGGATAATACCCACATTGTGGGCCCTATAAACAAAATTATCCTTACCTTTGACAACCTTTCTACCTAATTAACCTAAGTTGGGCTTAGGGTCAAGGTGTCAAAATGCAAACTTTGGAGTCCATCAGGGATCTCTTCAAACATAAAGATTTTTTAAGGCTACACTTTGGTCACAAATGGCTTATGCATTTTGGTGTGCTAATGGGTTCTTAAAACTTTATCACACATTTTTTAAATGAGGTTTTATCTCAAGATGTGGCACATATCGATGATCTTCCTCTTTTCAAAAACACACAAGTTGCATTGGGCATTTTGTCTTCATGTGTCATTCATCAACCTTCTTATCTCACTGAGACAATACTTCCTTTTTCTTCCTTCCCATCTCTTTTGGTGGGTTTCAATATAGAGTTATGCAAATATGTGGGGACATTATGGGTCCAAGGTCATGGGAGTTTATTAAAAGGCCCCTTAACGAGGTGTCAAGCCCAACTATTAATCTATTTTGATGGTATAGGTTTTTTATTTATGGAGAATTGTACTGCATCTACATTTCTAGGGAGTTGGGTTTTGGTGGCTCCATATTTGTGCTCCATGTTTTTTATTTTTGATAAACTTGTTTTAAAGGAGTATGTTTTTTAAGTTGAAAAAGGCACACTTCCTTTAATTGTGCCTTCATGTAACTTGGGATAGCCCTCCTCTTGTAGCTGAAAAGATGCACCCTTCTTTTGAAAGTTTGACGATTATTGGTGCCCTAAGTCTGTAAGCATTTTTGATGGACATCCATTATGACACCTCCTTTAAATGTATTTTGGAAGATGACTCCATTTTCCTCATCATCTAGAATTCACATTTGCTCTTGTTCGGGCAAGAAAACAAGGCTATGGTTGATTGCTAAGCCATCCATCCATTCATTCCACACTCTACTTTCATCTCAATGTTGCATTTTCATCTCAGTTTGATTCAACCTTCAACATTCAGTCTTTTCACATGTGAGTGTGGACATGGGTTAGAGACATCTAACACATATATAACAAGTTGTTTATTCAGAGGTCAATGGATAGCCACACGTGATGCCATTAAAAGATCATGTATGTCCTTGCTTGAAAAAATAGGCATGTTGTATGGAAAAAATGGTGATACACCCTTACGTCAAGAGTTTCATTACAAATCGATTTTTACATGATTCGTGAGGACTAGGTCTTTGTTACCAATGTGGTGGTTACTAACTCAACAGGGAAGACGATGGCTATGAATGTGATTAATTGTCCAAAGGGTGTAGCTATGGAATTTAACACCATTATTAATATTCACAAGTATAGAGGGCTTCATGAAAGGCACCAATTTATTTTGATGGCCATGGAGATTCACAACGCACATGGGTGTGATATGGATCATTTCATTAGGGAGTGTGTTCATCTTTTCCACAATAAACAATTGGAAGGTCATTTATCCTTGTCTTTTTGCATTCAATTTTTCAAGCAACATGTTATTATTTCTTTTTAGCATGATTTAGTTTTTATTATAGAGAAGAAGATTGCATTGGTGGGAAATGTTTGTTCTAAACCTCCTATTGTTATTAGACCTCACAATTTGCATGTAGGCGACATTAGAAATGCAATGGGTGAGATAACTTCCTACCACGAGAAAGATTAGTTCTCTCCCTTCTTTGGTTCTTATGGACTATGCATCTTTTGGCCTTTTTTTGGCCTTCCTTTTTGTCTTCCATGTGACAGTTTCGGCCATTAGTTTTTATTGGATTTTTTGCCCACATTTCATGTTTATGGTTTCATAGTGATTTAGGCTAATGAACTACGCCCCACTTTTGTATTAATGCTAGGTTGCAACAAATTGCAACTAGAATGTTTATCCCATATGGTTGGTTTTTTAATTCAATTATCTAAATTATAAAAAATGCACTAGAAAAATCGAAAAAACATAAAAAAACCATTAAAGTGGAAATGCCATTTGAGATGAGTCAATGAACTTTAAATATATTGGAGGAACTCATTTTGAATACATGGTTAAATGTCCTTGATTTGTGGAAAAAATGAGTTATTTTTCAAATAAATTTTTGCAATGTAAAAAATGCACTATGAAAAACCCTAAAATGGATTCAAAAGTGAACCACTCTAACTTGTAAATATTATAAAAGCCAAAAAATTGGGCATGGTTTCTATAAGCATTGTACATATGTGATGATTCCATGGTTGAAAGTATTTAACGTTTTAGATGGCAAATGTAATTGACTTAATGAAGGTTGATACAATTTGTTCTCAAGAAATGTATATCAATTTTTCATGGTTTACTTGAGGCACCTAAATTAATAGAAGTCTCATGATGTTGGCATATCATGAAGTGGTGGAAAAATCAATAGTGGATCAACTGGGAAATTAACCCAGTGGATTAGTCATGAAAATATCCTTGAGGAAAAAGAAGCAAACTCACAATGAATCCATTAAACTAAATGTCAATGAACCTTTAAAGGTTGTGAAAGTTATGTTGCATTTAACCTTGCACCATTTCATTATTACCACCATTGAGCATATATTGATAACTAGGAATGTTGTTTCATGAGTAGGTGACTAAAAACAAGAGAAAAAATTCAAAACATTTTCCATTTGTGTGAAAACAAATTGACAGATTGTTTTAGCATGGAAAACATATTTTCTAACAAATATTTACATTTCACCACATCAAAAAAATCCACGTGGGATGGTTTCCATGTGATGGTTTCCACACAACAGTGTCCACATGGTGGTAATGTTCATATAATTGTCATCATAATAGCCAATGCAAAGGAACAAATATTACTCCAATTCCAAGGGGTAATTTCCATTGCACAATGGCAATGGGCAACAAATTTGTGTTTGATGAATGGTGGTTGATTATTTGACCAACTATTTGATTGGTGGATAGTGGACCATTTGATTGGGTCAATTTTATATATATATTTAAAAAATTGGATTATTATTTAAAAAATTAATAGGTAGGTAAGTAGGTAGTAAATAGGTTTAGGTAGTTCGAATATAGACACTTAAGTAGGTAGGTGCTAACCTAACCTAACTTAGCCTATCTAATTTACCTACCTAGTTACCTTAGTTTAACCTACCTACCCTAACCTTCTCAACATGCAAATATGTTGTAAGTATAAAGAATTGAACCCCAAACCTTCCCAATGATAGATTAACTCTTTACCAATGAACTACACCATCAAAGGTGTTCAACTTTTAGCAAGTTTTCTATTTCACATGTTCATTTCACATCATTAAACATAATGGCTAAACCTAGGTGACAATTAGTGGTTAAATTTAGTGATTTAAAATAATGGTTAAACCTAATGGCTAAACTCAATGACTTAAAGTAATAACTAAACCTAATGGTTAAACTCAATGACTTAAAGTAATGGCTAAACCTAGTGAATTCAACTTTTGGCTAAACCTAATGGCTAAATTTCATCATTTAAAGTAGTAGTTAAACCTAATGGCTAAAATTAATGACTTAAATTATTGGTTAAATTTAGTGGCTAAATTCAATGATTTAAACTATTAGCTAAACCTAGTGGCTAAACTCGGCAACTTAAATTATTTGCTAAACTTAATGGCTAAATTTAGTGATTTAAAGTAATGGTTAAACATAGTGGCTAAACTTAGTAACTTAAAGTAATGGTCAAACATAGTGGCTAAACATAATGGCTAAACTTAGTGATTTAAAGTAATGGCTAAAATTAGTGACTTAAAATAATGGTTAAATATAATGGTTAAATTTAATGATTTAAAATAATAGCTAAACCTAATGGTTAAACTTAGTGACTTAATATAATGACTAAACCTAGTGGTTAAACTTAGTGATTTAAAGTAATAGTTAAACATAATAGTTAAATTTAATGACTAAATTTAGTGATTTAAAGTAATGGTTAAACATAATGGTTAAATCTAGTGGCTAAACTTAATGATTTAAAATAATGGCTAAACCTAGTGGCTAAATTTAGTGACCTAAAATAATGGTTAAACCTAATGGCCAAACTTAATGATTTAAAGTAATGGTTAAATTTTAATTAAACCCAATAATTAAATTTAATGGTTAAATATAATGGTTAAACTTAGTTGATAAACCTAATGGTTAAATTTCATGGCTAAGCATAATGGTTAAACTTAGGCTATACTTACTAGTTAAATTTAGTGGGTCTATTGAAATTAACTTAATGCCACAATCTAGTGGCTAAACATAATGGCTAAACTTAGTGGTTAAATTTAAATTAACTTAATGCTAAAATTTGACTAAACATAATGGTTAAATCTAGTGGCTAAACATAGTGATTAAACTTCATGGTTACACCTAATGGTTCAAATTAAATAAATAAATGGGTGGATATGTAAGTAGATAATATGTAAGTGGGTAGGTCGTACGAAGGTGAAAAACATAGGTGGATATGTAGGTAGGGAAATGAAAAAGGTACATGCAAATAGGTCGATAGGTAAATAATAGGTAGGTCTTGAATGGAACTTGGTCAAAGTTTTGAGGTTTTGTCAATCAAATGCACCCAATTATTCGACTTCACCCCCATTGTTACCAAATGGCCCAACCCAAATTGAATCAACATGTTATTAATAGGCATGATTTTAACGTCATTTGCGCTTTTTTGGGAACACCGATCTCCACTTTTGAACAACTTTGAAACATTTATTAAAAACTTTAGTGCCACTTTAGCCAACATGAATGATTGGGGAAAATATAATTGCACCTACCTTTCCATTTTGAGAGTCAAGTCCTTCATTTGCTCCATGTGGCTCTAGGCATGTGAGTTGGAATATGTAATTGTAATTGATGAATCCATTTCAAGTGGATTGAAAAAATAACACATGGTGTTTTGCCCCCCACACATGTGCATCATGGGGAACATTAGTGGAGTTGACAAATTTTCAGCTCCACAAAAGAATTCCAAATAAAGATTTGATCCTAAATGTTTGTAACTAAACTTGTGCAATGTAGTGTTTTTGCCTTCTTTCTTCCAACTTTTGAATTGTGATCAATTTTTCCAACCAAACAAATTGATCCTAAGTAATGGCCATGCTAGCACCTCATCCTTAGTCATATTCACTTGCATAGTACAAAAATCCAAGTTCAAAACACATAGCCAAAATCATAAAACAACATCATGTTTTCTTTTTGTGCTTTAGAATTTAAAAACACCAAAAATGAGAATCTAGTGCCACACCATGGGGATAAACCCCTTAAGGACAAATTTTTTTTGAATTGTGTTCAAATTGAACTAGGTTCCAATAACAAATGCCCAATTATAGGAAATTAATGTTTTGTATTAAATCTAGACCATGTATTTTGTAATTTGTCTTTGATTATCTCCTATTAAAAATTTGGAATCTAAGGATTTTAACTTGTAACCTTGGGAGATTATTTTCCACATTACATTAGGAGTTAATTATGTTAGATTTTCCTTGTCTTTGCTACATATAACATCCTTGTTGTGACCAATGATTGAAAAATGTTGCCATGCAACTCAAGTGTAAGAACTTCACCATGCACCTTGAGGCATTATCTTTTGGATAATCCTTTGGCTTATGTTAGTGCCCACCACCTCACATTTACTTTCTTGTTAAGGGCAATGGGTCCAAACTAAACTTTGCCATACCTTTAAGCAATAACACCTTCAAGGGAAACACATAATGACAAAGAGGGTGATTGACAAAAAGAAAGAAAATTTAAAACAAAACAAATGAAAGAAGGAAAGTGAGTATGTAAAGAAAACACAAAAAGAGCAAATGGCATGTAGAGGGAAAATTGAAAATAATGAAAATAATAGACAAATAGAAGAAGAAAGTGGCAAACATATAGAAAGATAGTAGATTGGCATATATAAAGAAATGCTAAAGAGGCAATGCAAGGGAGAGGGAAAGAATGGTAGATGGAGAAAACGAAAAAAATGAAGGAAAAACAGATAAAAATAAATAGAAGGAAAAAAAAAATGAAAGGAAAGAAAAGGCAAATTTGAAAGAAACAAAAGGTATGAAATTGATAGACAACAAGAAACCAATTGAAATAAAGAGAGTGTGGTAGATACAAAGAAAATAAAATAAAGAAAAATTATTAACTAAAGGAAAAAAATGCCGAATAAAGAAGAAATATTTTTAAAAAATGCATAGTAAACAAAAAACAAAAAAAACAAAAAAAACAAAAAAGATATAGAAACAAATAGATAGAACGATGGCAAAACAAGGCAAAACAAAAATAAATTTGAGAGAAAAAGAGAGTGGTAGATCTTCATTTGTAGATGACCTCTATTCCATGCCACCTTCTCTTGTCACAATGCATGTTCCACAATTGCCTTCTTTTTGTGAAACCTTGATGCCACCACTCAACCATTTGAACTTTGAATATTTTTGCAACAAACACATGTTCCTCTCCTTCTATTGATGTTATAACAAACATGCGATTGTCTTTGAAACTCTTAATCTCACTAAAGGCTATACCCTTTTTTTCATGCCCTCTCTTTCCTCCCCCATTCACACCATTTCTTTTGGAATAAAACTTGAAAATAAAAGTTGCAACCCACTTTTTGAAACTCTCCAACATTGAAAACATCAAATGTAACTTGAAGCTCTTTTGAAATAGACCTTGAAACTAATACAAACATTATTTGAAATTCTTTGACATTGCTTCTATCACATGGAACTATCTTGAAACAAACACATGAAACCAAAAGTTGCAACCACACCTTTTAAAAAATTTCCAAGATTGTTTTTGTTACATGAAATTTGAGGACATATAACCTTTCTCATCCAAACTTGGAAATGCACCAATTTTGGTGTAATTATGAGTTTCACCCCCGCCCCCCCCCTTTTTTTTTCATTTGCATCAACTTCATGCCAAGTTTAACAACTAGTTTCACAATTTGCCCAAAGTTAAGGTTCTTGTCCCAATTTTGGGAAACTTTATGCACATCTTTATTGTAGTAGCTAAGATTTCATGTGTATAATCCTCATATTAAAAAGGTTATGATTTCATTGTTTCAATTTTTGAAGTTGAAAGTATAATTTTTAATTCGTAAAACACTAGCATAATCTTTTTAATGTATATGAAGGGCATGTTATCAAGAGGAATTTATATTTTGCAAATTATATGTTATTTCCAAAAACAAAACACACGTTGAAAAAAAAAGGAAAAAAAAATCATCCTAGTCCATTGTGCAACGTAATGTGGAGCACTTACTTAGGGAATGCCCTACTCCTTGGATGTTACTTTACACATCCAATTAGTCAAACTTAAATTTCCATTTCCACACCAAATTTGGGCTATACCATTGACCCATCACCCTTGGGGTTATGTTTTTAAATTTGATGAATGAGTACCTAACTTATCACGGCGAGTGTTAATTAAATTAAGGTACATATGTGAGTGTCATGTTTGAGTGTTTTTTTGGGAGTAAAACTTTGGACCCACCTTCAAATAACACTTGTTTAGTCTCACACTAGATTGTTATAATGCTTTTAAGAGTGGGAATTAATTTGAATTCACATATTAATTTTGCGATCCCATTTGTTAGTGAATAGGAATTGGCCCAAAAAATTTTGTTTCCAATATTGGTAAAAAGGATGTAGAAAGGGTTAAACTTTTAGGGGGTTGTGGTGTGATTATTTTGTCCCTAACCATGTTTATAATGAAGAGCATTTCTGGGAAAGGTTTTGAATGTCAAGGCCAATTTTTTTGCACATTATTGATTCGGTATGTAATTTTGACAACTATTTTGTCCAACAATCTAATTGCATTGGTGTCCTTGACCTCTTTCCTCTTTAGAAATGCACCATAGCTTGATGGATGTTAGTTCATGAGGTGAATAAAAAATTGTACCCCATGTATTATTCATTTACATTTGAGATTTATTTTCCTTGATCTTGTTTTGTGAAACTATTCATGAACCTCAACATGAAAAATGTGTTTTTCTTGCCATTAAACAAAAGGTTGTACAAAAATATGTAGAGAGGTGTTTTGTCATTTTGTAGTTTCAATTTGCAATCATTCAAAACTTGGTGAGGCAATGGGGACACTATGACCATCACACATATTATGTATGTGTGTATCATCTTCCATGACATGATAGTTGAATGTGACCTACAAAATAATGTACCGCAACCCCAAGCCATAAAATGTGCCACCCCAAATAGAGGCTTAACATTTGAAGAATTCAAAAGAGGCGCAAAAGATATGGAAAATGAAAACTTGCACTTTCAATTACAAAATGATCTAATCCAACACTTGGCCAAGCTTCATTTAATAAAAAATCCATTTCAATTACAAATGTTTGTTAGTGTTCATGTGTTTGTTTCAATTTCCTCACATCACTATATATTTTCATGTGCATTCTTGCTTCTTCCTATCTATCATGGTGCTTGAACATCCTAGGGTACCATTCAATTTGGTATAATTGGCATGACATGGCGATCAAGTGCAATTCTATGAATGTCAAAGTTCAACTTGTTGGCACTAGGATGAAATTATTGTGTTGAATATGGGTTGTAAAATGAGCCTCCAAATTGATTGTACACATTGGCTCGCATATTATGACTTGATTGGTGTAGTCCAATTGTAGGAGACATCAATGCATGAACTTCAAATTCTTGAATATGTTCCATAGGCAAATTACTATTCAATCCACATGTTTGCCCAACCATGAATTTTTGAATTACCAAATTTATGTCGTAAAACACCATAGGCACTTGCGCCATTGGTGTCACATGTGTTTAAACTGAATCCATGAACAAATGTTGATATACTTCTTTAGGTTGAAATGGATCAATGAAGTCCCATTCGGAGACATCATCTGCTACAATGTTTGTGTGTACATTACTTTCTTCACACAATTAATCTTCATCAAATTCTTGTTCTTCATTTTATCCTCTCTTTCATTGCACATTGACCCTTACTATTACCTCCACTAACACATGTCAAACACACTTTAATTCCTTGATAAGTCTTTTGCCATCCAACATATTGCCCTACTTTTTAATAATCATCCTATCATTTAAATATAATCCATTGCAAGTGTTTATGTTTTAGCTCAATATTGATACATGATAAAAACTTAGATGACCATATACATTCATTTAGTTGATTACCACATATGTGTCTTAGATATATACACATGATCAATGAAATATCATAAGAATAAAATTGAAATTGCACCACTTTTGTAACATCACAACCGTACTTGATCACTTCAAAACACATTCAAAATAATTTACATTCCACTTATGAACAATGAATTGTTACTTCATGGGTTTAATAATGCATATCAACTAGCCCAACAACATATGGAAAACAACAAAAAGAAAAATGGTCAAATCATCTGAACATCTATGTTCAATTGAAAATACATATATAACAAGTAATTTGTGTCAATGGAAAATTTTGAGAATATGAATACAATTTTCCATTTCACATGTTTATTATTCAAATGAACATGCCATGGTCTACTAGCCTATAATACAATGGGGACAATATAACTAGATGAAAACCATGTTAAAAAAAAATGCAAAAATAATCTATCCAACTTTCTTGCTGCAATAATTGTTTAACTTTTTAATATTCATTGTAAGTTAATTGATGAATTCATCAATCTTTTGGTGACCTTGTCTAAAAAATAAAACAAAGATGTTGTAAGGAACAAATTTCCCGATCTTTTGTGAACAATTTGACAGCCTATTCACCAAGTCTACATGAAATTGGGAAATATTCCAATTGCCACCTCACATGTTATTGCCACCATTCCACCTATGGATATCACATTCCCATATTTTCCCTAGAAACTTGAATAATATTTAAATAATATATGTCATGTTCGCAGGGGGTTGGTTGTTAATTTGTCGAAAAAGAATGCAAAATACATCATGTTTAAGCATTTTAAGAAGTTTCATAAAGATCATTAAATTAGATCCACATGGAAGGTTTTACTACACAAACTCTTGAAATAAGACTTTTGTACAAGGTTAAAATTTTAACAAATCTAAATGTAAAGCTTTGTGCCCTATCAAACTCATACTATGACTTCATGTTTCCACATAAATTCTTTCAAGACTTCAATTGTTAGGTGAACAAATAGGCTTACAAAGTTGGGGCAAAATATCTTTGTCAAAAGTTCCCAAATCTATTTTTACTTTGGGTCTCATTGCTAATCAATAGTAACAAACATTTACAACCAATTGACAACTACGTGTACATCACATAATGGATTACCTCAAATAATAAGTAACACACAATGAAAAATATTCAACATTAACTCATCATAATTCATATCATATTGTCTTTTGTTAAATAGTGGGAGCTTGATTAGATGAAAATGATAAAATTAAATGTAGGAAATGAAGAAATGGTGAATTCACATTTAGATTTGAGTTTCTACTCTCAATGAAATTACAAGGTTCTACACAAAAACGTTTTGTAATATTGATAGGTTGATAAAAGCCATTAAAAACATTTGAGTAGTCAACCTACACAATGCTCTTAAAAGATCATATCTACCATTGGATTATGATGTTACTGATAGTGTAATCACTTGCATGCCTAAACATTGTCTATACTCCAAATTTCAAATTTGGAAATCCAGCCAAACCTACAAAACATGAAAGTCACATGAATGCGGTAATTCTTCTAAAACCAATATGTACCTTTAAATGGATATCTTTCTACTAACTCTAATAAATATATGTAGTTAAGAACCTAGACTAAATTAGCTAATAGTACACCTACTTTGCTTCCTCTTTTGAAATTTCTGCCTCCCTTGAGCTTTAGTTACCAAGGCCTTCATCTCTTGTCCATGGAAGCGAATCTCTTCAAATGTAGGCCTCTCTGGAGCTTTAGTTTCCAAGGCCTTCATCTCTTGTAGATCGAAGCGAATCTCTTCAAATGTAGGCCTCTCTGGAGCTTTAGTTTCCAAGGCCTTCATCTGTCGTAGATCGAAGCAAATCTCTTCAAATGTAGGCCTCTCTGGAGCTTTAGTTTCCAAGGCCTTCATCTCTTGTAGATCGAAGCAAATCTCTTCAAATGTAGGCCTCTCTGTAGCTTCAGTTTGCCAACACTTCTGGATGAGGCTGGATAACCTTGTGTTTATATCTTCAGGCAATTCAGGTCTCACACCTTCCCTGACCAGTTCATTGACTGACTGTCGTGGTAGGTCACTGCTATATGGAAGTTTCCCTGAGACCACTTCATAACAAGTCATTGCAAAGCTGAAGACATCTGCTTTTGCTGTATATGTTGGTTTCACTGATGACGTCTCCCCTTCTTTTGTCTAGCATGAACACAATTGACCCAAGAAAAAACCCAACATGAGATATTGCATTGTTCAATCTGAGTTGCAAAGCTAAACAAAATAGGATTAGCCCTTGTTTACAAACAACAATGGATCTGATCTATCATAAAACTACTGTTATG
>Ga0116231_10011064_pt1 | contig 14115 bp, 13 predicted proteins | sample S1TSphgellanicum_2_FD_89695 | JGI IMG/M metagenome (GOLD analysis project Ga0116231, IMG submission 89695) | Host-associated microbial communities from peat moss isolated from Minnesota, USA - S1T2_Fd - Sphagnum magellanicum MG | ecosystem: Host-associated > Plants > Peat moss > Unclassified... | reverse complement strand
GCGCACATCAACATTGAGGTCTGTAATAACATTCATGCAGTCAAATATCTGTTCAAGTACGTTTACAAAGGACATGATCGTGCAACTGTTGAGAAATCCCGCCAAAGCAATAATGCCACTGAAAGGAATGTGGTCGAAGCCAATGAAATTAAAAAATATCTCGACTGTCGCTATGTATCTACATTAGAAGCAGCGTGGCGCATCTTCAAGTTTGATATGCATGAATGGTTTCCTGCCGTTGAACGTCTATAATACCATTTGCCCAATCAACAAATGGTGTTGTTTGATGATGATAATGATGTGCAGGAAGTGGCAGCACGGTTAGCCATTTCTGAAACGATGCTAATGGAATGGTTCAAAACAAACCAAGAATCGGAAGCTGCACAAAGTTTTACGTTCGATCAATTCCCTCAACAATGGGTGTGGAATCGGAAGTTGAAGTAGTGGACAATGTGCAAGAGAAGCTTTGCCATTGGTCGCATGTATTATGCACACTCGACATCGGGTGAACGTTATTATTTGTGGATGCTGCTGAACTCCGTCAAAGGTGCCACATCCTACGAACATTTGTGGACAGTGGATGGCACAGAGCACAACACATTCAAAGATGCATGCATTGTAATGGGTTTGTTTGCAGACGACAATGAATGGCATCAAGCCTTGGAAGAAGTGGGTCTTTCGGCCTCAAGACGAAAGCTACGTGATATGTTTACCTCCATGCTGATGTTTTGTGAAGTAACAAATCCTAGGACAACTATGGGATACACATTGGGAGTCTTTGAGCGATGACATTGAGGCAATGGCATGCCGCGAGCATGGTGATCCAACCGTTACCCTTTCTGAGGATGCGTTGAAGGATCATGCATTGTATGAGATCGATCAGGTTCTCATCCGCAACGGACACCGCCTGGAAGATTTTCCAACACTTCCCAAGTCTAATTATGTCCTTCCTGTTCATGGAGGAAACCGATTGGTCTAAGAAGAACTAGCTTATGATCAGCATTCATTGACCACAGATGTAGACAATGCAGAAGATAGGCTCAATGATGATCATTGTAATACATACGAAACTATTTTGAATGTCGTGACAAACAAAGAGGGTAAACTGTTCTTTGTGTATGGCAGTGGTGGAACATGTAAAACATTTGTTTAGACAACGCTTCTGTCACGTCTACGAGGGCAAAGCAAAATCGTGCTTACAGTTGCTTCATCAGGAATTACATCTTTGCTACTTCTGGGCGGTAGAACCGCCCATTCAAGATTCAAGATTCTAATTGATTTGCACGATGAGTCGACTTGCAACATCACACAACAGATGAAAGTGACCTAGTTGGTGCGTAAAGCTGATTTGATCATTTGGAATGAAGCACTGATGATGCATCATCGAGCTTTCGAAGTTGTTGATCGGACCCTACGTGATTTGATGTAATTGGATGATGCACAGGCAACTGAGAAGATCTTTGGTGGGAAAACCGTGGTCCTTGGTGGGGATTTTCGACAGATCTTGCCCGTTATTCCCAAGGGAGGATGAGAAGACATTGTCAGTGCTCCATTGCTTCGATCGCATCTTTGGCAACATGTTACGATTCTTTGTCTTCATATCAACATGCGAGCCATGGCAACCAATTCTGAAGAGCAGCGAAAGTTTGCTAAATGGGTGTTGAATGTTAGAGACGGTAGTCTTCCTGCCATTACAGAAGAAGAAGGTGTCAATCTAGATTGGATCAAGATTCCATTCCATATGAGGCTGTTAGTAGAAGACTACAACTTAAGAGGATTAATTCGAACCATCTATCCGAATCACCAACACCACACTGGAGATGCCATGTATCTTATGCAACGCAGCATTCTAGCCCCCAAAAATACTAACGTTGATGAAATCAACAATGCAATTCTTGAATCGCTATATGAAGAATTGCACATGTACTTGAGCGCAAATTCTTTGGCTCCGACAAAAGAAGGTGCAAGTGATGTTGCAAGAGTTTCAATGGATTCATTGTATCCGGTGGAATTTCTGAACACTTTGCAATTCAGCGGTATCCAAAATCATAAGCTGGAACTCAAAATGGGCGTGCTAATCTTTTTGTTGTGCAATCTCAATCAATCAATAGGATTGTGTAATGGTATGAGGTTGATTGTCAAGAGATTGGGTCAGCGTGTCATTGAAGCGGAGATCATCACAAAGAACAATGTCGGCAAACGTGTGTTCATACCTCGCATCATCATGTCCCCCTTTGGGACTAATTGGCCATTTGTTTTGCGTTATCATCAATTTTCTGTTCGAGTGGCATTTGTGATGACAATCAACAAGGGTCAAGGTTAGACACTAAACGACGTTGGGGTATATTTGCCATCTCTGGTCTTTTATCATGGTCAGCTGTATGTTATTATCTCACAGGTCATAAGCAGTGCAAACATCAAGATTTTCAACGGCCAGGGTCCTGATGAATACATGCAAAATGTGGTATATAGAAAGGTTTTGGAAATGTAGTTTGTAGTTGTAGTTTTGTAATATGTACCATCAAATACACACACATGTGCATTAGGCACGGGGTTCAAACTAAGTTTTGTTAACTTTGGGGAAGCAGGGTTAGACAAATTGGATTAGGTTACGAGATGATGAAGGAATGACCTAAAGAGGCAAATAACCCAATTCATAATAAGAAGCAATGTAAGCTAGGGGAAAATGTTTTTTTTTCGAGAGATGAATAGGAACATCTAATTTATAATGGCATTCTCACCTTCACCAGACCTGCTGGGACTTCAACAAGTGTGGAGAGGACGAGCCCAATATGTTTAGTAGATAGGTACTTGACTGAACAAAATTGAAGAAGAATTCAGCAGGTTCTTATTCTACTTAACATCCATATTGTTCATAAGGTGACAAGACCTAAATTTATGTTGCAAGCATGGCAATAAAGCTTTTAGGTTATTGAAGAAGTAGTGATGAATGTGTATAACATATTTGGTGAGTTTTGACAATCATATTATTACATATAGTAAAGGATGTCGTGAAGCATCATTTCATCCATCTGTTTCGTCATCCATTCGTCCATTTGTCCGATCATTCATCTGTCTCGTCATGGTCTGTTTATTCGACGGGTGGAAAAAGAGTGGACTACAAACGTGGCACGACAGAGAAAGCAATAGGAAGAGATGGCACACATGTCAAAGCCCTGCAATGACGGGATAGATGGATGAAATGATGCTTCACATCCGTTCGACCATCCATTCGTCCTGTCATGGTTTGTTTATTCCGACAAGGTGGAGAAAGAGTGGAACACACACACACATATAGTGAATTGAAAATTAATAATATTTTTAGCGGATGTCATCAAATTAGAAATAAAATAAAATAAAATTATCCACCCAACCCAGAATCTGACCAATTTGTTTCATGGTGAATTCTCTTAAAATTATGAATTAGAACTCTCACAAAAATAAAAGAGGATTTTTCTTCACAAATTCTCTTTTCTCAAAGAAAAAAATTGCAATTTTTTTGAGAAATGCATCTTTTTTTTGGTAGGAAAAAATACTTTGTCACATTTGGACACAGGTTTTAGTGTTTGGGACAGTTTTTTTTGTTTTTGCCAGTTTTTTATAGTTGAGATAATTTTTTCCAAGCATTAGAAAAATTAGTGCTACCTGACTTTTTTTGGCAGACTTGCATTTAGTGATTTTTTAAAAACAAATTTTGTGATTTGTTCGACCAAAAATATTGGAAAGCATTTTGTGTTGTCCCATAAGCTGCTGCATGTCGCCTGCGACACTTGGCCGTCATTGCCTAATATACTTTTTTTGGCACACATGTAATGTACCGTCAAATACACACACACCTGTGCATTAGGCACGGGGTTCAAACTAGTCTCTCTCAATGGGAGGTGACGGGACAAAATTCAACTTGTCACACCTGTGACTTTCTTGCAGGCATTTTCTGTGATGCAATCTGCATAGCCTACACATGGCCAGTCAAAGAAAGGCGGATCAGAACCTTCCTCCTTTCAAGGAGCGGAGATAGCCTGCCTACCCTAAACCCCCACCTTTCTTTAGTTGATATGCTTCATACAACTGGTGGGAGGTTTGGGTACGTAGTGATTCCCTTTCCTCCTTCTGGCCCGCCTCTTTTGAGCTGTTTGCTTGCCTGGACTTTGGTCCTTGCCCCTTGTTTCTTTTTCTCTCCCTTTCTTGGGTGCTTTCCTTTTTTTTATAAAGGTTGGCAGGGTTTCATCAATACATTAAAAAAATTCTGTGAGTGCTTTATGTGAGTCAAGGTGGGGTTTTTTCTCAAAAAATGAGAGAGTTGATTGAAACAATATGCTTGATACCTATTGAGATTAATATAAAATTGGTACAAGGTTGGTATTACCTCAGGTTCCTACCCAAGTTTGTATAAAGTTTAGTATTGCCTCAGCTCATATTAGACCCTTGTAGGTCCCTTTCTACTAGTGTTGATATGGTATCAATGTTGATACAACATGATGTATATATCCCATAATACCAAATCCAGCAATCCCATTGGCCTGAAAAATAAAATAAAAATCTTTAAACCTACACAAAACCCTATTCTGCTGAACATCGAAAAATAATGATCCCTTCTTATTTAGCATTTCCATTGGTCCTTTAAATTTCTCACAACCTTACCAAATCTTAGAGAACTCTGAGAGAACGTCGAAGAGAACGTCGAAGAGAACGTGTTCGTATGAAGCTGGTGGAGAGACAGAAGAGAGAGAGAGATAGCGGGAAAGAGAGAATTTGCCGAAGAAGAAGAATTTGAGGAATTTCAAACGGTTTTTAGATTGCCGATCAAATCTCGAGAAGAAGGAGAAGAAGTGAGAGAATTGAGTTGTGAAGCAGATTCAGATTTTTTTTGTTAACAAGAAAAAAAAAAATCATCAATTTTTGGAGTATTTTTCTAATGGGAGGAGTCTGATGGAGGATTCTCTACAACTGTGTGTGTGAGAAGAAGAAGAAGAAGCAGCAGAAAAATTCTGCGTGGAGATTTGTGAGAAGAATGTTGTGAAAGAGATTTCAGAGTTCCGGGGATTTCTTTGCGTTGCTGAGATTTTTTGGCGATGGTGGCGGCGGCGGCGGCAGCAGCAGGAGCAATGATGATGTCTGCGGCTTCTCCTTCTTGTTGCTGTTGTTCTTGTTGCAATGTTCACTCGTTGCATCTTCGACGCGCTTTGAATTTGCAGGCGACACGGAGGTCTTCTTCGTGGACGCGGCGTTGTTGTGGGAGAGGATTCGGAATTATGGCGGTGGAGAATACTGGCGGAGGAGTTAGGGAGACTAGAACGTTTGTGAAACCACCAAAGATGGAGAGGAGAAGGTCTAGAGGCAGTAGTAGACAAGCGCGCAGCATGCTCATCAGCAGCAGCGAGGAGAAGATTCTTTCTCAGGTCAGTTTCTTGCCGTTTGCAGCAATGCTAGGTAATAGCTGACTTGCAAGTTCGTGGTGATGGCCCCTGGGGAAGAGAGATTGATCCTCGGTCACTTCCTTCTTCACAGCAGATAGGGCTCCTTTCTTGCACTGCATTCTCAAACTAGGTAACAGAACTCCTGGTTCCAGAATCCCGAAGAGCATGGATATTGTTTCACCAGTCGCTTGCTTGCTTGATTTTTGAAAAAACTTCTGTTGTGATTCTGTAGCAGGTGGAGCCAGATTTGCAGGAGACAAACAGTGATGAGGTTGCAATATTGGAAAACCCTAATTCCTGTCCTCTCCCAGAGTCAACTTCTACTTCAGATCAGGTCACACTTCTGAATCCAATGAAACTATTATTACCACCACTACCACAAAGGTTGCAAACTTCTGATGATGATGATGCAACTGGACGGCCATTGCTGCTCTATGTTCCAGGCATGGATTGCACTGGTCAAGGCATTCGCACACATTTGCCGGGCCTGTCAGCTTCTGGGTCCATTTCTCGACCTTCCTTTAATGCACTTTTAATCCTTCTTGCCTTCATCCTCCATACCCATTTGTTCACAAGACTTACACCAAGCAGAGTCTTTATGAGTACATTGTTCTCCTTTCTTCACAACTAGCATGTATCAGAATGCAGGAAGGTATGATGATGGGTCTCCAGGTACGATGTACGATGCGTCTGCATACCAACTGATGACAGGTCTTCATGGCAACAACTAGTGCAAAGGCTTCTTCCTTTAGTGCAGGCAGAGGTGAAGGGTGTGCATGGAAGTCGCCACTTGACTGTTTTTGGAGAATCCTTTGGTGGGTGCCTGGCAATCCGACTGGCACTTGCAGCTCCTGATCTTGTTTCACAGCTTGTTTTGGTAAGCATTTTCCAGAGGAGGTTTTTTTTCCTGTAGGATCAGAAATCTTTCTGGGTTGTCTGGAGTGTAAATTACTGCCGAGTGTGGATAGGTCCCTGAAGTTCACATTGATCATCTTAGTAGTCTTCTTATCTGGTTAATGAACTTGGTATGCAGCTCAACCCAGCTACCAATTTTGCAGAGAATAATGCACTAGCAAGCTTTTGTGCACACACAGGCCTTCTAGCCTTCTTCCCTGGGCCTTTATATGCACTTGCTCAGGTTGGCACCTCTTTGTTTTTGCCAAATTCTTTCATATGTGCTTTTCTTGGGCTTGTTCAGCTTCTGTTCTATTGTCACCTCCATTTTAAGAGGGAAACTCTGCCCCTTTGTTTATGAACCAGTTTGTCGCTGCAAACAAGTAGTTTGTGGTCCACTGCCCTTTAACTCCAACCTACGTCTAAAGTAGAGGCTAAACTCTCAACAGTACGGATTTCACAGGTTTAAATATCAATATCCTGTGAACGGTTTCAATGCTGTCAAAGTGAGTTGGCAATGAAAATGCAGGACATTCTGCTACCCTTGATGGTGAAGCGCAATCGGGTCTCAACATTGGGCAATGAAGACCTTCTTTCCCCCATTGACTATGTACCTGCTCCCTGTGCTGCTTGGCGATTCTCAATGTTAAATGACAACTCTGGACTCTCTGATCATGATATAAAATCCATCACTGTTCCCACTCTTCTGGTTCGTGTACCCTTCCTCTCCTGAAACAGCTCCTTCCAACATATGTAATTGTTCAGCAGTCTTGGCCATGGTAAGCAGTCATAAATGATTTATAAGCCTCTGGATGACTGTCAACGATGGGGCTTACAAGGATGTGCTTTCTGACTGGTGTTTTCTATCAAGGTTCCTATGAACTTGAACCAGAGGTTTGCTAAACAAAGAAAGTGGTATGTTTGTTGTTTCCCCCTTTGGAAATTTTCAAAAAGATTATTTTAAGGACTTCTGAATCCTAAGTGAAGAGAGCTGCAAAGCCCCGTTTGTCCAGAAAAGATCATGCCCTTAAGATTCTCCATTGTATTTCTTCCACTTGTATTGTTTGTTTTCAGTCCTGTCTCTTCTTGCATTCCTTGGTATGAAAAGGAGTTGCCTATGTACCTGCAACATGTGCAGCTTGGCGGTTCTCAATGTTTGCTGACATGTTGTCAGATCTGAAATCTGTATAATCTCACTGTCAGCTCATTTCTCAATTCTATTCAGGTTGACTTGTATTGTATGGAGAAGTTCGGAGTCTTATGAAAATATATTTGTGACTGATGGTGGACATTTATCAAGCACCAGTGAAAATGCCACTCCTTCATTCAGCAAGTTTATGAATGTTATAGTGGAGTTGTTGTTGCAGTTTGCAGCAGCAAAGGATCGTGTGCTCTCTTCATTGACAGAGTGTGCAAGACTTAAGTCCCTCCTTCCAAATGCAAAGCGTGTCATCTTACCTGAAAGGTTCTGTTTTCCATCCATTTCCCCTTTCAGATCACTTCTCTTCTAATGCAAGGTCTAGGCTGCAGACATTCAGTTGAGAAGATGAGAACTTCTTGAGCATGTACTTAGGATTATAGAAACTAGAAACATCTGGAGCTATTGTTGGATTAGAATTCTTCTGCTGAACATGTTGGAATTCCTGGTTATGCTATTTACCTCTGTGTCTTTTGAATGCCTGCAGTGGCCATACTTTTCTCCTTGAAGATGGAGTAGACTTGGTGTCAATGTTACACAAAAATGGGTTTACACGTCCTTATTCCTCACCAGCCATGTCACCATCCACAGATTGTGCAGCTTTTCAGGGAGGTCCTTTGAATTTGAATTCCAGTGCACAGTCCCATCTTCCTCTTAAGAAAAGGAAGGGTGAAGTCCCAGATGATGTCATGGATGAATTGGGCCACATACTTGAACCATGGCGGGTTAGTGCACTTTCCCCTTTAAGTGGCATGCCCAATTCTCCTTATCTACTGTTTGTCTCCTGAGCTGAGTGTGATTAGACTTGGTAAAATGTCCATCAATTTTTCTGTCATGGTAGTGCTCAAAATTATGCATGTTGTTAAACTCCCTAGAGGTTTAGTAGCTGATGAAACGTGCCTGCTTTTGGGGATGATGAGTAAATATTCATCTGTGAACTTTATGTTAAGGCAGAGTTATCGTGTGTGCATTCTCACAAAGCACTTCACTATGTATGGTTGCAGATTCTCACATCCCCTCTTGTTACTGGGGTAGAGAACCTACCAAATCCAGGAGCAGTGGTATTTTCTGTTGTCTTCCAACTTTCTTCAAGTGCCTCTCCAAATACCCTCTTTATTTTAGGATGGGTTTCTCTCTTCTTATGGTTTCAAGTCCAGAGTGATTTTTGCTATTGTAATCATTTATTTGGCTGCCTATGTCAACCAGATGTTACTGTTTTTGATGCTGTTTCTATCATGTTAAATGCTGTTTCATTTTTCCTGTGTGTGTATTGTGCGTGTTCAATTTACATACAGGCAATGAAGCTCACAACTGTTTGCTTGTGATTTGCTTGCAGCCCAGAAGACCTGTGTTGTTTGTAGGCAACCACACCATGTTTGGCATCTATGATTCCCCTATACTTGTTCATGAGGTGCTATGCCTGCTCCTCCCTGCTGTATATTTCTTCACAGGTTGAAGTGCAGTGGATCCAGCAACCTTGATAAATCTTTGAATTTGTCTTTATTCCCTTACTCAGCTCATCTTTCTTTTCAACATATGATGAATAAAACATGCTTGCCCATTTATTTCCTTCATGATCTCGGAATATTGATCTTTTGCAGCTGTTTCTGCGGGGCTTCCGGTGCCGAGGACTAGCTCACCCAGGGCATTGGACCCTTGGTGTTGGCCCAATATTTGAAAGGTACCATTGATGAATTCTGCTCCTGGCTCCATTATGCTTGTCTCATATGTATTTCCCCAAGATAGAGAAGATGGCACATTTTGAACCCAGCAAGTCCTATGTACATTGTGTACCCAGGTACAATATGATAATAAAACTGTCAATTATTACCTATCTCTTGAGGTTTTCTGAAGTGTATGTATGGCATAGATGTGGCCCATAGACATGGATGCTGGAGCTAACTCATAGGATTAACTTGCTTTGTGTGTGTTTTATAGATATGGCAGTGTCAAGGCATCAAAGTTTGCTGCCTACAAGCTTCTCAAGGTATGAAGAACTTGATTGTTAGGCTGAATTTTGTGCAACAGAAGTGTGTGAAGTGGATGTCTAGCAGCAGCCAGACATTGAGTATTGATTGCCCATTTGACTTCCCTGCTTACAGGAAGGTGAGGATGTGCTGCTATTTCCAGGAGGTTCAAGGGAAGTTTGCAAGCGGAGAGTACATTCTTGTGGCCCTCAATCCTTGTGATTACTGGAAGATTTACGTGGACTGGCTTGTACAGTATAGAGCTGCAGCCTTTCTGTATGGATATAGTTTGTGCTCCCAAATTTTAAGGTTCTAGTATACTCCATTGCTACTATTTCTACTGAAAGGAACAAATCATCAACAGTTGAAAAATGGCAATTGAATTCTTACTTCTTCCAACTTCCCATTTTCCTACACTTAATTAGTTCTGTGATGAGAGCAGAGTTCATTGTCATTGGTAACACCTCTACCCTGTGACTATTTTCAAGGTGGCATTGAGGCCTACTACCCATGTGGCTCTTGGTTTTAAGCTGATTCTGACCAAAGTAATAGAACACTAAGGAGGAATCTTGATGGCTTTGCAGGGAGAGGAGTATAAACTGATGTGGAAACCTACAGTTGACTTTGTGCGCATGGCTAGTCGCCTCAATGCCATCATTGTGCCATTTGGAATTCTAGGAGCTGATGAAGCGTATGTGCAGATTGATACTCTTCTTGGTCATCATTTTGTTGTCAAATGAGGGAAACTCTTTTCTTCATTGTCAGCTTCTAGATATGGTTTTTGAACTGAGAATGTTCCCTTGTCAGGAGGATGTGGTTGAGATGGATGGAGTGTTGATATGCTGGGCAATGTTTGTTTGCAGATATAAGATCATATTTGATGGTGATGATATGCTAAGGTCTCCTATAGGACCACTTCTAAGAGCTCTGTATGCACAACTGCAAATTAGCACAGATAACATATACCCTCTAACTGCACTTCCTTTCCTAAATTTACCCAGGTACCTCCCAAGCACATCCTCCATTAGAATACTTATATTATATGTGTGGCTTTATGGTTGTTTAGTCCTGGTGAACATGGAGGATAGAAGCTTTATGGAGTGTACTGGTTGTGAGTTATTAGCCAGTTTTGCCATATCTCTCCTTTGAAATAGTAAACCTCAAACTTGTTGGACAAAGAGTGACCTTCAGGTTTTTGCTTGCAGTATAATTCCCATACCTTCAATTGAACGCATTTACATCCATTTTGGGAAGTCAATTGACACTTCTAATTATGGTTGCAAAACTGATAACAAGGATGAGGTATGTGTACCCTTGTGGTTACTTTGTGTGTGATAGTATTTTCTATTATAGTGTTTATTAACCATTCGTAGTAGCTGTTGCAAGTGCAATGGTTCTAATGCAACTCAGTCCTTCCTGGGTCCTCAGACTGTCAATAGGATCTCATTACACTGCAAGAGATGAGGAGGAAGAGAATGAGTTACCAAAAGAAGAACTATGTACCAGGGATTTTGATCATCATATCAGCAAATAATCTTCCAATGATTTGCATTCCTTGCAATTGTGTTTGGTACTGGGAGCATTGAATTTTATGTTGGTTCTGAGAGAAATTAGTGTTAACAGTTCTGATAGTTGTGCCATGTGGTTGGTTTTCTTGTGTCCCTCTTCTTGGTGAATGACATGGCAATGGGTGGCAGTGCAAAGAGCTATATTGTAAGTGCAGCCCCTTGCAAAGATATTTCCCTGCAAATTTTCCAGCTGTTTGCAGTCATTCTTGTGAAAGGATAGTTCCACAGATATCACCACAATTTATTTACAAGGAGTCCATGGCTGCACAGGTTCCAGTTCACTTAACACTTTGAATGAATTTCTGTGTTGGGGTTTGGTGTGGGATATAGTGTTGGTAAAGAAGAGAGTTGAAGACAGCATTGATATGCTAAAAGGCATTCGAGAACAAGATCCGGTTTGTGCAACCTGTCCACATTGTAACACTGCATGGACTCTCTTACATGCTTCATGTATGGATGGGAGGATTGATTTTGGCGAGGAATATAGTCTCTCTTTATCTTTTTGTGAACCGGATATTGACAGCACAGTTTAATGTTCTCAGTCAACCACTCGTACTAGGAAAGCTTATTTTCCATGCATGGTGGGTGGAATTTGCAGGAGAGGTCATTACCTGCACGGTTGCTTGCAAAGGCAGAGCGCCTGTTACCGGAAATAACTCCAAGGGCTCCAGGAAGTAAATGATTGCTTGAGTTCTCAAGTGAACAATTGAGCTCAAAAGTCTTGGTGGGTCTTTGAAGTGCATTAAGAGCATGTGTACTCTTGAACAGGATCTTAAGAAAAATGGTTCTGTGCAGAGAAGTGAGGTCTGTCTATCATTGGCACATCTCAGGAAATTGTGAGTATTGCAGCAACATGGAATTGAGCAAGGATTAGCAATGCTTTTTGACAGGAGCATATCCACAATAGTGTGCTCCCCAGTGATGATCATTAGAATCACTCACTGAAATGTCTACTTGCTGCAATCAAAGCTTTCCATCCAACAAATGGTTGCAAGTTTATGGAGGCACATTCAAGAAGGAAGTGTCTCTGACCATGTGTATGACCAATCACTGCTGTTGTCCACACAGCTCCTGAATTCTGTCTTGTGGTCCTGTTTTTCTCTCTTCTTTAGGTTGGGGTGTCCTTTTTTCATGCTTTGCGGACCATTGGGTTTGTGTTTTTTTTTGTTCAGACCTGAAATTGTCCAGTACACTTAACTACAGATCTGTCAAAGTCTCTTCAAGTTGGCTTGAAATATTAAGAAATTCTCCATTCTCTTGAGGCTGACTTACATCATGAAGTATAGAATGCGAATAATCACATGGGTATTTGTCTTATGTTGGCAGTAATAAGTGTTTTGTTGACCCATTTGCCCTCAACCCTTACATGCCAATTAGCTAGATTGCATTGCCAGATGTGTGTGTAATTAAAGCCTTGCTAGGCCTGCAAAATGATGAATGAATTCTTTAGAAAATTCTATTAACAAAATAATATTCTACTAGTGACACTTTTCAATGAAACTTTGAACGGAATTTCGTTGCTGGTGTGAGGACCCTGCATATTCTTTGAGAACCCAACTCAAATGAGGTATGAAGATCTTGACCCTGGAAGCTAAACCCACTTGCATTTTAATGTCAAGACGTCTTAGTAATGTCTCTCTCTGTTAGTTTTTGTTGTGGTAGTTTTACATATTTGAGTCGTTTTGGGCAAAAATTCCAGTGTGACTATACAAAGGATTTTTGTGAATAAAAAGTGCCAATATGATTTTGGGAATTTTTTTTTCTGAAATTGTCATACTTTGACAATAGTTTCCAACAAGTTGTGAAATTATAGTAGGATTCTTAAAATTTTCTACTTTCCTCTCTGACCTGTAACCAAATTTGGCTAATTCCTCTTGTGGATGATCACTAGTGTGGCTATGACACAAAATTGAAATGAAAACAAAATTTTCTTAAAAAACTTTTGATTACCATACATGAGAAAATTACTATGAGAATTATTGCAAAATGGAGGTCTATGTGCTATACACGCATTGATTTATGAATACAAAATCAGGTATGGACCTGACCCTACTAATTCTCCAAGAAAATGTTGTGAAAATTCATTGAAAATCAAATAATTCAATGGTTAACACTTTTTTTTTTAATTTCACAATTATTGCACAAATATTTCTGAACTATTGAATTCATGACAAGCATGGGCCAGTCACACCAAATTGATTTAACCTTGGTTTTCATATTAATTCATAAAATTAAATCAATATTAATCAATGTGGTCCACACTAACCATGAATTATGTAACCACCTCATACTCTAGGTCCACAACTACCTAGTATGGTCTACACTAATCACATACCTAGATGTAGCTGACTCAATATTGATTTGAGAATTTAGTGTGGACCACACTAAAATTATAATGATCCATGTACACTATGCTTTTAACATGCACAAAGGCTAAAATAGAGTACATAGAGATTTTGTCCAAATTCAAGTCCAAGACTTGATCTAGATTCAACACAATGAAGCCAAGCTTCTTCTTTCCTTAAAAACCTCAATCGATCCTCCCTTGTATCACAACTTACAAAGTCACAGGTAATAGAATTCTCCTTTCAAGTCATCCTGTGTTTTGAGCCCTATTTGGATTCCTAGTTTGAGCCTGTAATCCCTGTTTCATCCCTAATCTGAGTGTAGCCTTATCACGTAAGCAAAACTGGGTATGATTGTTTAATTAAAACTGGGTATACCAGTTTAGAAGATTTTCAGGACTTTATCCTGACAGGACTTGATCAACTGAAGAATTTAAGAGCACTAGTGAAGGTGTCAAGTAAGGCAAATCCAAAACTGGGGGTGAAGCTTATGTGAGAACCAAAACTTTGGTGAGAAAAACCAGTTTGGGTCCCTCTACTATTTTTCCTGTGTGCTGTTTTCATTCTGATTGTTAAGATTTCGTCCTTAGTTTTGGCCAAACTGGGGCTCAGTGTACTGATAACCATGGTTCCAGAGAGGGGGGGGGGGGGGGAGGTTTGTTGGTTCACCCGAGGGCCTGGTTATAGGAGGGGTTTAAAAGGGGCCCAAATTATTGGTGGGACTGG
>Ga0116231_10011062_pt1 | contig 14117 bp, 10 predicted proteins | sample S1TSphgellanicum_2_FD_89695 | JGI IMG/M metagenome (GOLD analysis project Ga0116231, IMG submission 89695) | Host-associated microbial communities from peat moss isolated from Minnesota, USA - S1T2_Fd - Sphagnum magellanicum MG | ecosystem: Host-associated > Plants > Peat moss > Unclassified... | reverse complement strand
CTCGGGGGAAGCCACCACCTTCCCCCATATAGTATTCTCTGCAGCTCGTCGCCGAGGCTACATCCAAATGGCACAAATTCCCGGGACTCCCAAGTTGGAGTCCCGAAATTGTCCCGAAATCGTTTCGGTTGGGGTCCCGGGACTTTGGGAGGTCATATCTTCTCGCCCTGACCTCCGATCGCGACGAGGTCTGAAGCAAAGTTGTAGCCCTCGTCGAGATCTTTCCAACGCCGTGTAGCACACTCGAATCGGACATCGCAAACTGGTCGATTCTCGACTTTTAGTGGTCGGGAGTCAAACTGCCAATCAAACCTCCCGGCCCTTCTTTTGCCCATAACTTGCGCTACAGATGTCCAAATCTCCAATGCGAGGGCATTTTAGATATCTACGTTTCAAGAACTTTCCAATGACACCAAGAACACCCCAATGCGAGGTGTTTTGCCCCTTGCTGTCGAGCTTTAAACATTCGGGAGTCCCGGAAGACTCACAACCTCCAACTTTTCCAAGTGTTGGGCTTCACCCCCACACTTGGCCAAAGTGGGGTTGCGACAATGTAAAAACTAGCATGTTGCCCAAAGCAAGTTTTGTTTCCATTTTCATCAAAAGTGCCATAGTCTTTTCAAGCTTTTCCAAGATCTTCCTATCCATCACAATGTCTATTTTTGATAGAAGAACATAAAGTCCATTGATTTTCACTTTTTCCGAGGGAGGAGGTAGTTCACAAGAGCTCTCAACTATGAAACTTTCTATAATTGCTGTTGCTTTTGCTTTTATATTAGCTTTAGTGAAAGGAATTGTATCGATGGCATAAACTTAAATGGGAATAATGACCTGGGGGGGGGGGGGTATTTTGTTTTGCTTAATAGACTATTTACTATTGGGTTTTGCATGTTCTAATGATTACTTTTATGGAACAATATTTTTAGTTCCTTGATTGTTTACAACAAAACCTGGAAATCTCCAACATGAGATTTAAAAAAAAAGAAACATGCTAATAGTTGCCATTGTAAATGTCAATTTCCAAGCATGAAATAAAATGCAGGAGAGATGAAAAATTGTACCTACTTTCACATTACGACCTAAAGAAAAGTCTTCATTGCTACTTAGTTGACATACCTTCAATTCCTTTGGATGTATGGGTCTTGGAGGCAGCATACTAGATGGTTTGTTATATAATTTTGGCGGTGTAGCCCTTTTGTGGTCTACTTTACCACATCATCAATTGTTTGTTTGCCTCGGTTTGGGAATGTTTTCCCAAACTTCTCCCTTAACTTATTAAGCTCCTTAAGCTTAGATTTTGTCATCATTGGAAACATTTTGAGCAATCCATTGCCCATGTAATTAGAACACAAATTCATCATTATATATTTGAAAATATTGCCATAGAACTTGCTTTCAAATGATGGCCTATTACCTATGAGCACATTAACGTGTCAAATGTCAAAATATGCTTTTAAGACCAATTGCTCATACTTGTCTTCAAGGAATAAGGTGACACAATGATGTTTATTCTGTTGCATTGTGGACTTGTAAATCCCATTGTTCCTTTACGGACCTCCAAATACTTGCAATGGCAAGATCACTAGTTGTCATTTCCCATTACATCAACAACCATGCATTTAGATACAACAACACACACAATACCTCAAGGCATAATTCAGCAAAATAACCATCACATCTACACTTGGTTCTTTAGGAGATAACAAAAATCAACTTTTGGATATTATTGTGTTGGACAAATTTCTGGACATGGCAATCTTGTCTACATGAAACTTTGTTAGATCATATTACACGTAGGTTGGTTTCCAACAATAAACAGTTTGTTTGGCTCATGACACTTGAGGATCTATACATATTTTGGACATGGTAATCTTGTGTTTCATAGGTGACATTAGACCCTGACACATAATATTTCATCCACATGTTTTGTTGGATTCTTTTGTGCATAAACTAAAAATGGGCTAACTTTTATGGATTAGCCACATTTGCAACAACATGATATTGAAAAAAGAAGCAATGAGACACAAATCTCAACACAAGTACAACACATCTCAATACCCATAAAACTACTAAAATGTATTTCCAAACTTTTTGTTTTAATTTCTTAAGACTTACAATTCTTTTGTGGCTCACACAGCTTGAGAGCTAGTACATGATGTGTTTGGTTATCTTCCACTATCTTGGACATCCTAATTGAACTCCATCATAACATGTAACCACTTTAGTCTCACATTAATCAAACAACTAGGTTGTGTTCTACATGCACTTTTTTGTTTTTTCTTGAAGGGATTGGCTCCTCATTATCGATTAAAAGGATCATGGGCACATTAGACTACGACTACAATAACAACATCTACTACAATTACTAGTTTGAAAGGACATTGGATCAATACCCACATCATTGTTGCAATGACACAAGATTCAGTTGTAACAAAAAGTGCACAAGATTCAATTGCAATGGGAAGTGTAGACAAGGGGGAGGAAAATAAGTACCTTATAGGATTTGAAAGGGATTACGTGGAACACAAACCTAATGTTAATAATAACCTTGTTCCTTCTCCTCAACCTTAGTTGATTGGAGGGACTAGAGGTAGTGGCAAAATAAATTGAAATGCATATAAAAACAAAGACTTAACATGCACAAACATTTGAACATGATTCCTTGCATGAGAAAAGGCGAGATTCCTCTTTCAGCTAATGTGATTAAATTGTTTATCAAATTGCAACCACACATATTTTGGACACGACAATCAACAACTTACAACACAACTTACACAAAAAGGACAGCAAAAACACCTATTAAACAAGAGAAGTATCAAGCACCCATTGATTTTTGGTCACTCAATATTTCCAGATTCTAGATGGATTGTTGGTGAATAAGGGTTTTTAAATATATTATGTACTTGGATTTCCCCACCAATGAAACAACAATTCCAAATGACTACATTCCAACACACACAATGAGAAGGAAAAAATAAAATGAAATGGGAAACTCGCCCCTTCTAGCCATCCTGTTGCTGCCAACTTTACAATATCAATGTAATTTTGTCGACCAAGGAGGCAAATCATGTAGTGGTTTTCTTGAGCAATTATCAACAAAATGTTTTGAAGCAAACACCTGCGCTCTCCTTCTTTGTTTGTTGCCATCACCATGATTTCAAGGTCGTCAAGCTTCAGGATGTCTTTAGTTTCCAACGCAATGGACTCAATGGTGTGGGTGTTGTCCATAAGTGTGACATTTGGCTCAATTTGTGCAAAGTCCGTAGTGCTTTTGGAAGGTGTTAAGTTGTGTTGTTCAACAAAATTTCCAATTGTTAACTATGTGTTCTCTCCAAGAAGAGCTCCTTCCATGATTGGCCTAACTTGATAATGCACCACAAATAAATGCAACATAAGATCGTTGTGTGCTTCAATATTGAATTTGTTAAACTTGTCACTTCATTAATCAATGCAACATTTGCAATACCGAAAGTACATGATGAAAATGTTGGAACTCAACCCTAAACCCTAAACCTTCATTTTTTGCTTTAGACGCAAACATGGAGCTTATCCTTCTACATCTAAAAGAAGAAAAATTTCAAACATGATCTACGAGCACCATTTCTTGCAAAACACATACCTTGTTGAAAAATGCAAATATGTTGTAGATCATGTTGATGGTGTTACAGTCAACGACGATCGACAAAACAAGGTTCAATGACCAACATGAAATGAGTGTCAACAATGTTTTGTAGGGGTAGATGAAGGATGAAAACTGGCGAGTCTATTTGATGACATGGAGAAGGTGAAGTTGGGGTCACTGGATGACATGGAGGTTGAAAGGATGGGTCCAGTGGTGAGGCCTGTTTTGGACATGAAAGTGGGGTTAGGTGGTGGGGCACTGACGCTGAAACAACGCTGGACAGAGCTAGTTAGGGGGTATTTAGTGCCTCGCATAGAATAGGGGGAGCAGAGATGAGAAAACAAAAAACAAAAAAAACAAGGGGCAACAAAGATGAGGAAGAAAAAAAAAACAACCCTCGTTGGGTCGGGTTGAGGTTCGCCCAACCGCATGGCAGTGAAAACTGGATCGGTGCACTGGTGGGTCACTCGCTTGTCTTTTTGCACATCCTTTTTGGCCTTTCACAGTTCTGCAAGAAACCATGCAACCCGGTTTTCAATGTTCTTCAGTTCTTAAAAAAAGTGAAAAAAATTCTGGGCATGTTCTTCGTAGTCAATGTTCTGCGCGAACGTGTTGCATCACGGCGCAGGGGTTGTAACCCGGGACCTCCCTTGCAGGAAACGGAGGGCCAACCACTGGTATACCATCAGGCACTGAGGAGGCGAATTTATTGTTTAGATTTATTGCAAACACAAAGTCAAAAAGGGCTAAAATTTAGAAACCCTGCGGCAGAACAACGCAGTTCTGCGCAGGGCTGCACTGTCAAGCCCGAAACCAGCGCCGGACAGAGCTCGTTAAGGGGTATTTAGCGTCCTTCGAAAGGGAAGTCTTGTTTACGAATTGTAGGTAACGCGCTTTCATTAAGTCTTACTACATTATTGCCCTATTATTGTGTAGACTTCGTAGGACTGCCGCTTCGCTGTTCTGGCCTTACCGACAAACGTTTCCATCAAACGCCCAAAAGCAGCCTTCTTTTAATTATTTTTTCCCGTCGCATGTAGAAAGTCCCCACGCATTTCTGAGCGCTGTGAATCAGTTCTTCTTCTTTGACAACTGGACTTCGGAGCTTGAGGTGGGAGATACCGTGATCCGAGCCACCGACTTGGCAGCGGGTTGTGGTCTTACAGCCTTCCGGTTCGCTAGTATTCCTTAGATGGAAAACCAGTCGGCTTCAAAATTTTCAATGGAGTTCACGGAGTTCAGGAAGTTCAGTCGGGTAAGTGTTCTTATCATTGGATGTTGTTACGAGGTAGTTTCTTCTTGGTTCTCCGTAGCTTGAACTTGCAGAGGAAAACCTTGAAGCCGCTTTTTTGGACTACCCTCTTAGATCGACGTACGCAGTAAGCTGACTTCACACTTGTAGAAGGAGATGACAGCAGGGCGAGGGATCAGGGTTGAAATAGGAAGGTCTCGTTGGCAGAAACTGGCATTCTCCTTATTCTTCTTGCTAACACTTTGCGACTCTTTTACAAGTTCTCATGGGATTGCAATTGCCAGTAACCATGGTTGCGGCTCTATAGCGGAGAATCAACGAGCTCCAAAGTTGCTCATTCCCCTAACACTGAGGCAAAGGCAAGAGGATAACAGAGCAGATCATCCCAATATCATTAGCTCTAGGTGTTAGAAAGAGAAACACTTCCTTAGACAAGCATCTGTCTGATTCTTGTTTTTCTTGCTTTGCCTATGGACTCACGTCCGGATGGATTCAAATACTGTTCGTTCAGGGTCGACTTATGGTGCGTCAGCTGCATCCGCCTCCACGGACTCGCGGGGAACACAACCAGGACTTGACGATTATCTTCTTCTGTGGTTCAACCAATGAACCATCAGGTTGGAAGAACACATGGATCCAGCGTGGAGATCCCGAGGTGTGTTGGCCGCGAGACTGGCTGCCAAAAGCTGTAGAGAAATGGGGTTTGAGAAGAGGCATGTTGGTGCTGTCTGTATCATATCTTGGCGGTCCTGGTTCCTTCTGTGATAAAATGGAGAATATTGTATCGCATCTGGTGGAAATCCTGCCCAACAGGTGTTATGCTCTGCTTTGGCTGCCTCTGATTTACTTTTTTGTAGTGTGGTTGGAGTCCATTGTTCTTATGCTCCCTCTAATGGTTTTCGCCTCGCATCTTGGTTTGTGCTTCAGTCATAATTGTGTCCTCAGATTCCCACATCGCACTCTCGAATGAACTAGGTAATACTTGTGAGGACTGCCACTTGCACCCATTGAACCATGTGTGAATAGGAGAAGGCCCTGATGTCTGCTACTTCTTCCTTCATACAAGTTCCCGGGGCCTTGAGGGCAGTAGCTTGAGGAATCTAAACTGGAGAAACACCTTGACAGCATGGCTTTCTCAAGCAGAAAGTCTGCAGAAAATTCTTGAAATTGTGCAAAAGTCCACATAAAACTCTTGGAAGTGTGGTGCATGAGAGATCATGTATGGCAGATTCTTCCAGAACCATGAACTTCTTGAGGTTGTCCTTTCGTTAAGCAGTTTTGCTGCCAAGTTCCATAGCTTTGTCAAGCATTGCCTGAAGGGTTGGACTTGGAGGCCATTAAATAACCATGAGACCATGCCTGGCTGCCCTACTTGGTTTGATTGGGTCTTCTGTTGCTACTTGCGGGAGATAATTGGCCTCTGACATAGCCTTCTCAAAGACCTAAGAGGAAGGACCACTTGGAAAGTTTGAGGAGTACCAATGTATTCTGACTCTTATTCACTTCCATAAAATGTGTGCAAACTTGAAACTAGTCATATAAATGTTTCATTGAGGAGATTAACTTGCACAACCTTTGGGTTGGTTTGTGTATAATAGTGCAAGGTGGCACCTCACACATCCACAAATGATAGCGCTAGTTGGCTGTGGCATTGGAGGTTTGGTGATAAAATACTTTTTGGCTGAGGTTGACAAGGTTGCCAGGGGACAAACTTCCATACCAGAGAATTGCAAAGCATTCCCAGAGAATTGCAAAGCATTCCAAGAGAATTTACAAGGCATTGTGTTTTATGCTGTGCCACACTCTGGGTCATCAGAAGATTTTGCAAAATATACGAAAATTTGCAAGAATGTGCAAACCTCAAGGTCATTCTTGAATCTGTCACTGGGATCAGGGATTTCCTTTCATGAATTCAATCAGCAGATGGAGCAACTTAATTGTGACTTCAGATGTTCAATTAAAGAGGACACAATGATCGTGGCAATTGTGGAAGGTCGTCCAATGGGGCAAGAGGTACAATTTCACAACTAAATGCATCTTATCTACACTAACAACACTTTGATTGATGACTTCATCAATCCTTTTGCTTCAATTGAAGTTACTAAATGATGAAAGACTTAGATGAGTGTTCTTCCTTTACTTTTATTTCATGAGTAGTTTTTTCTGCCCTAAATGAGCACTTAAGAAATAAAATGCTTCCTTGTTATAGTTAAGGCTTGTGCTTGATGTGGTACAAGGGTAATATTACTGCTGTGCCTCTCTTGGTGTGCTTAAGTGTAATGTTTAGGGTTCAAAGAGGCCCCAACCCACTAGCTGCTTTGTAGGTCTACTTCCCTCTTGATGTCTTAGGCTTAGATTTAGGATCAGATGCTTGCATCTACCAGGGCAAGTGAAAATGAACTGAAGCTTACCTTCACCAGCTTGTTGAGGACATTGGCTATTTTATTATCTATTCCTCTTGAGTGCTACTACACATCATGATGTAATCTTCCTGTTGCTTCTGGAAATGTAACAGAAGCTTTGAGCAGTCTATCTTATGCTATGTACACCCACTTTCTGCAGCTGACAAAGTAATGACCGTTGGTCCTGCCATTGATGATGAATGTTAAGGTCTAATACTTTGTGACACATTCACAAGGTTATGACCTCACTCATTCTTGTCATGTTTGTTTTGGATTTCTGGAACTGATGCAAAAGTTACCTTCCTAGTGCTTTTGTGGATGTTTTTCTGCAATTTCATTGATATTATACATGTATTGATCATGGACCCAATCATGGTTAGACTATTTACTTGATGCAGTCCAAGGATGGCATTTCTTTGCTCCATTGGGTGGTAACAATCTGAACAAGCATATGTGAAAGACATCATCCTAATTTACTCTTTAGTTTGGACATTAGCACCCAAGTCTTGAATCTACCAGATCTATTTACATTAAACACTTTGACACAGTTGATTTTTGGTTCGTTCATGGAAACATTGGGTTGTTCATGTGTAGGTTTTGGTACCTGATGCTTCAGCTCAAAGGTTAGCAGGCAAAAAAATTTATACAATTGAGGATGCTAATCATTTGGAGGTCTGCCAACCTGTTGATGAACAACATCCATCATATGTGAAATTGTTATCAGGCCTGGAAGCCATGATGGCATCAAGAATGATGACACTTGCAAATGTGGGGATTGCAACTCCTGCAATTCCCAGTGTTAGTGTGACAAGTGATTGTGTGCCCTTCCCATACCAAGTTCTACGTGATGCAACCAAGAATTTTGACCCTAGCTCCCAAATTGGCACAGGGGCTTCTGGGACAGTCTTCAAGGCTAGAATTGCTCACAATGGGAGTGAGTGTGAGGTGGCAATTAAAAGACTTTCTTATGACGGATTCAGCAGTGAGTTAAATGAAGCATTCAGGCAAGAGATTTGGAGGGTGAGTACTGTACGGCACAAGAACATTGTCTCTGTTTTGGGATACAGTGTTCTGGACAACTCTCCATTGCTAATGGTGACACCATTACATTCTAGCCTCTTCAAGTGTTTATATGAAGGTGAAAATCCACAGCTTAATTGGCATGCACGATTGAAGATTGCTGTGGGTGTGGCAGAGGGACTAGCCTATCTTCATGATGGTGCACCTGAGCTCCTTGTACACTGTGATATAAAACCAGGAAACATTCTTTTTGATGCGGACACCTTACAAGCATACATAGCAGACTTTGGCACTGCCAAATTCATGCAACCATCTGAGTCTATGGTTGAAACAATGACAGTGAGAGGGACACGAGGTTTTATGGATCCCCATTTCCTGCAATACCGACGCCGTTCCACAAAGATGGATGTGTACAGTTTTGGAGTGTTGTTGTTGGTGCTTATATCTGGTGAGGAGGATGCAGTCAAGCTTGTGGATAAAGCAAAAAAGAATTTTTTTGTGGACATACAATTCAATCATCAACATGATGGAACATATAAGGCATGGGAATTTTCTCGAGTGTTAGAGATTGCAAGGCAATGCATGAGATATGAGCCAAGTGATCGACCATCCATGTCACAAGTTGTCATGATGTTGAGAGGAGACATCCCTTGTTCGATTAGGCCCTCCTTAAGTTCATTTGTAGTTTCCTCTATTGACTTTGTTCAGATTGCTTCCACCTCAACCTTCCACAAATTGAGACATAGCAGCATGCTAAGTGCTGCCGTCTTGATTGCTGCAATCCTCATGATTGTTGTCATTTGGAAAACATCTGTCTGATCTTTTCAATCGGGTATTCCGTTTGAACAAAGGGAATTGTAGTTTCATGTGGGAGAGGCAATGTGCATACAAAACAGAAGCCTGGACTCCTAGTTGCTGGAATAGATACTGCATTGAATTGGGTTTCTCAGTGATGCCAAATGTATGTAGCAATTTGGTGTTTGGATTGGCTTTACATGTTTCTGGACTACTCCACTAATGAGAGGCTGAAATCCTTTGTCTTCTGCTGCGCAAGGAATGAATGCTGCTCATTAGTGGTATGTAAGTAGTCTAGTAGGTTTGTAATGTTCCAGAATATGAGATTGACAAGAGGATCTGTGATGACAAATTCAGGACTCCAGGGTTGGCTAGGTCTTGAGGACTACAGAGGGAGAGAAATGTGTTGTGAAGAGAAACCTACTGAGAGAAGCACCTCTGAGTTCATTGTGTTAAAAGCCAGCAATTACGTTCAATCAGAACTGGCATCAGGTTGCTTTGGTGAGAGGTGGGGTTGTGTTTATAGTGTGAAGCCATGGAATTGTTGAAAGTCAATGTGAAACAGTAGCAAGAGTGGCATTAATGGTTGAGAAATCTCTTCATTAGGTCTGCAAAGTAAGAATGGTAATACAGCAAGGATTTCATGAGAAGTGATGGTTTGGAATGTGAATCTGGTACATGGGGCAATTGCAGACAAGAACTTATGTTTAGAGAGAGAGAGAGCAGGAGATGTTTAGAGAGAGAACTGTGAATTTCAGAATTTTGAGATGGAAAAGGTTTGTCTTGAGTTGCAGTCTGTCAAGATGATATCCTAGCTCAACGGAAGCTCAGAGATGGGGGTAAAACATATGAGGGTCTGATCCACATTGTCAATCTAAAGTCAATGGTGCAAATATCAGTATACCATGTATGTTGTTATGATCTGATTTTCTGTCTGTTGTTTGGATATCTCATAATCCATCAGCAATATGTGTTCACATATGTATCAGTAAAGCTTTGGATGTATTGTTTATGTGATTGAGAGTGCCACAGTGTGCAAAACAGAAAATACATTTACTCTTTGCAGTTTCTGTAGATGTCCTTTTTGGTTACAGAGGGTTGAAACTTTTACGGAGAGTTCAGAACAATTGTCACAACTGTTGGAGGTACATTGATAGGGTTAGATCTTTTGGCCTTGAGGTTGCATGCATAGTGCACAGTTATGGATTTCAATGAGAAGAGAATTTTGTTGGATCTCTCAGAGTCAAGTTAAAACCATGAATGTTAATGGAGAAAAACTGTATTGAGTGGTGGCCCTTTGCAATAGAGATGTACATTGAGTTCTCAAATCGAGTAGTGAGTAACTCTTCACCAGTGAGTGAGTATCTATGTTCCTGTGTGACATCAAGATTGTTTTGCATGGTATCTGCCTTTGCTGTGATTCCAACAAAAAATTATATTGTTCACCTCACACACATCATGAGCCCAGGCCTACTGCCATAGGAAATAGCATAAGATTGTGCTGTGACATTCATACCTTTGGTGTCATGATTCATGGTTGTCTGTGAACTAATGATATCCTATTGAATCAGAACTCAGGCACAATGGATATCATACCTATGACCAAAGTTTTTGTTGAACCTTGCTTGCAGCTGGTACAATCAATACTACTTCACAGGAAAGTCACAGCTGCGGGAGTTGCAAAACCACAAAGCACGGTTACAGAAATATTTCAAGGTAAGACTTACCCGTGCATATCATTGCAAAAATCCAGAGTCAAATAAAGCAGCTCTGTTTTCCATATGTACTGATAATCCTGAGTTCCTAACTTATAAGCAGTCCAAAGAGATTGATGAGTGTTTGACAAAATTTATAATGTAGAATCCTTCAAGCTTGGACTCAATTGTGTGTCCTATACAACATCTGCAAGAGTTCACCAAAAAGAACTTGCAAAGATATTGTGCGAGGTTGGAACACAGCTTGGCAACTGAAAACTTGACAACGATGATCATGGGTGAGGAACTAAGAGTTTTCAAAGTTAAAGGGATCTGCAATCATGTAACAGGCTGCATCTGACAATCTTTTGAACTAATGTCCACTTTTTCAACTATCCTTTGATGTTCATGGAGAAGAAAATGTAGAGAATGTTGAAGGATTGTGCAAAGAATACCTCACATAATAAGAGGGCAGGGTTCTGTTGCTTTCTCCACTTACTTCAAGGTTCTCCTCCCAAATAGAGAATGAGTCCCTCCATTTTTGACACTATGTGTCAGCAATGTTAAAGCATGTTCACAAGCAAGTACCAAAAAGAGCTTTTGTTGCCATAGTCCTTTGACAAAAAAGAGTTGTGAGAAAAAAGAGAGAAGTCTGCCACAGACTGCATCCAGACCATTCTTCAGACAACCTCCAAAGCCACACCTTGCTTCCTGGACTCACTAAATGGATAGTACTAGGGATATGCATGATAACAATTTGTGTTTTGGGAGTTTTTTTGTAACCAGGGTTTTTCTTTTTTTGGGGCCAGTGCACAATATCTGAAAATACATATGCATTTGAAAGTCCCTCAAGCATTAAAAATTGACAAGTATGAATGTAGTTCTTTATTCCAGAGTTTTTTTAAATGAGCATTGAAATTTTTCATCCTTCTTCATTACTACTACATTCGACAAAATCCTCCTTATATTCACAATCAAATTTTCTTTCTTCAAGTCTTATCACCCTAAATACAAAAACTAAATCTCATGCCTTTTCTATTTCTATGTTTAATTTGTAGAAGGTCAAAAAGCACTTCCAATTCATCCCACAAAAAGCTGTCAATAAACTCACTTTGCATTAAGATTGCAACATTTTGCAAGTCTAAGTGTTTTTGGACCATGAGCACTCCACCATATATGCGTTGGTATTCTTTTGCAACAAGGAATGCAAGTGGGTTTGAGAATAGGCCTTCCATATTGTTATAAGAAGCCAGAGAAGCCAACTGTTTTTCTATGTTAGCTTCTTCATGAATATCTTGTATCTCTAATGAAAGGAATGTGTTCCATTACTTCCTTATCTTTTTCTTAACCCTTATCTCCCCATTCTGGGTCTAATTCTAACTTTGCACAATGCATAGAACTATGCATAAACAACCAATGGTCTTACAATTTTGATTTGTTTCAATTTTTTTCTTTTGATAAACCTTCTATCACATTTAACTTTTCTATTAGTTTATGCATTTGTCCACAGATTTCCCTGTAGTTGGTTTACTTATATCCACAAGTCACATTAAGGTAAATACAAGTTCTATCACCTTTACAACAGACATACCATTTTAGAACTGAATATCCTGAAGAGAACATTCAACATTCTGCTTTTCTTCTAAAGCTCATTATTATTTCCATTTTCTGATAACTATCATGAGTTGAAGAACAGTTTTTAGTTCTAAAATTCTATTAAGCATAAAAATATTAGTGCTAAAGTGAGTATCTCATGGTCTCAATAGTTCAACTTTTCATCCTTTTTACAAAAATTCTCTAAATAAAACCTGACTTTTATGATGATTTGTAATAAATAATACGACATTTTTATGTTCTTGAAATCTTTAAAAGTGTATTCCAATTTTCTTGTATGATCAAGGACAAGGTCCAATCCAGGACTAGCACATCCTCTGTACACTATATGAGGATGTGTTTCCTCAATAAATCAAATTACTCTTTATAGAATGCAGCATTATTTATTACAAATTGCACTACATTTACAGGATTCACCTCTTTAATTGCAAAATTAATCTTTTCTTCCATGTGTTCTATTGCGTTCTCATATCCACTAATATCAATCGCTTTAAGAGATATCCTCTCCTTTAGGACAAACAAAATATTTAGAAGCAGTTATTACAAGTATTTGAGCATCCATCACTTGTGGTGGTACATTCAGTTTCTTCTCAAGGTGACTCGATTATTTCCAAATCTTTTAATGAGTCATTTTTCACCTCAGAAGGAAGACATATTAACATGGGAAAAGTGGAAACAAATTAATTAAGAGTGTAACTGCAGAATTAAATCTAAGACTATAATTCCTTTCAATCTTCTAACTTGCAAATATCAAGGAAATTATGGAATTAAAAACCAATTCTATGGATGCACGAAATACCTTTCCAATTTAAGTGCCCAAAACAAACTTTCTAACCACTACCTTGTGATTGTGATTGGATTATCTTGAATCTTTAATTCCAGAAAAATATTTTTGACATCAAAGTTTCCAAGTGCATTACATTGATTTCACTTGGTTTGACTAATTTACAATGCACATGGACTTTATTTTCATAATTCATGATGTTCTCTGATAGGCTATTTCCATAACTGTAAAGGCCGAGTCAGGAGACCCCAAAGTTGCCATTTTGTTGGAGAAAATAATGTATGGATTCTTTTCATTTCTTTCACTACAGATCCAATTTCTTAATGTTACCCATAGAAATGGATTGGTTGTCACATGTAAGACCAAAAAAAAATTCAAGTCTAGCTACTTACACAACTCAAAGTTAACTTAGCATAGGTAGTTGGCTTTTTTTCTTTTTTTCTGAGTTGGAGCTAACTTGCTGAATTTTTTATTTTAAAGAGTGGTTATGTTGGTGAACTTTCGCTTGCAAATGTTTGCAGATTGGTTACAACCATAAAAAGTGAGATTCATAAACATTGGTGACATGTGGGTTGGTAGAGAATTGCATTTGGCTACGAGGTCATTGCATATATAGTAAATTTGACTACATAGAGCACCAATTAGAGCAAATGTGCAACCTTGAACTCTAATAAGCTTGATTAATGATCAATTATAAATTATAAGTCACAACTTAGGAGTCTATAAACATAAAACAAACTTTAAATTTGCCTATGGATGGAAAGTATATGGATGGAAGGAATCAATCAAAAAATTAATCTACTTGGTAATCTTATATATTAAAGTTACAGTGTCTGTATGTCTGTCCGGGCAGTTTTCAGGCACTGCCTGGACCTTTGTTTTTTTTGTTTTGATGGGTTTTGTTTTTTGTGACAGTTATTACCCAACTGACGGG
>Ga0116231_10011060_pt1 | contig 14118 bp, 8 predicted proteins | sample S1TSphgellanicum_2_FD_89695 | JGI IMG/M metagenome (GOLD analysis project Ga0116231, IMG submission 89695) | Host-associated microbial communities from peat moss isolated from Minnesota, USA - S1T2_Fd - Sphagnum magellanicum MG | ecosystem: Host-associated > Plants > Peat moss > Unclassified... | reverse complement strand
TGCAGCAGATCTGAGATTTTACTACCGTCCAAATTCCACACCCCCTTTCGCCGTCCCCTGCTTTTTTCTTTTTTCTTTTTTTCTTCATTTCTGGCTTTTCTTTTCTCTTTCTCTTTTACCTTTTCACATCTTTAGCCCCCTTAAATTGTCCAAAAACGATGTGTCTAAATCCAAATCCAATTTCTGAGGTATGTCCATCCACTACCTGCCATGCACTTGCTACTCACACTCCTCCAAATTTAACCCCGCACTCACCTGTCCGCCCACACCCCCCTCCCCCCCTTCTCCTCTCTTGACCCTTGAGTTGGGTTACTTATATTCATACTAGTGTAAGGTAAAGCGCAAGGGTGAGGGAATTACCAAAATAAGGGCCTGCATGGGGTGGCAGTCAAGTGCTGCCCAAATTTCTGTAATGCCCTTGCGTGCATGCTTTATTGAGCATAAAGAGTGACCTCGTACCTCTTTCCCCATGATACCCGTTTGTATATAACAAGAGCAAAAAGAAGAATGCCTGGCATTAGGAAAGCAAAATGCCCACAGAAGCAAAACTTTTGATTTTTCAAAAGCCTAATGGGATTTTATTCTTTGCAAGGTGCTCTCTAGATACACTAGAAATCTCATATGATAAGGAAAAGAGTTGTGGGTCAGGTATTTAATATTTGGATACTCAGAATTTAGTTGCTTTTATGCTCTTCAAACCTTTACACCCTTTTAGTGAAATGGAATCAACATTTATTACTATCAAAAAAATTGGGTTGTTCTTTGTATGGGGGTTGGGCATATATAGTTGGAGGTTACGTATTCAATGTTTGTCAAATATGCAAAATTTAGCTTTTTTATGCTCTTGAAACCTTTAGACCCATTACATGAAACAGAATCAACATTTGGTATTAACAAAAAACTTGGGTTATTTTTTTGTATGGTGGCTAGGTATATATAGTTGTAGGTTATGTATTTAAAATTTGCTCGATAATATGAAAAATTTAGTTGTTTGATGGTTTTGAAACCTTTACAATCTTTTACTGAAATGGAATCAAAGTGGGATCAATCACATTAATTCACAACAAGTGTAATCAATGTTTGGTTTTTTTTATTTTTAAATAATAACTTAATTTCATGTTGAAATTATTGGATTTATTTATAAATAACATTCATAGTAGGGTAAAAATGTAGTCAAAAGAGTCATTCAAATGAGGGGACATTTTTTTAAATTATATTTTTGTATGTTTAAAAGATCGTAAGTGAAGCATAATAGTTTGAGTTACTCTAGTTGTTTTTACATATATTTTTCATTAATTGTAAAATTTACATTTTCAAAACATGACACAAATCAAAAATGTTTTTGCATGTTCAAAGCACTAAAACCTCAAAAATGAAGAGTCCTTATTTTTTCAAACATCCATTTTTTTTAAAAATCAAATGTGCACCATTCTTTTCAAAAATTGAAGAGGATTTTAATATTGATGATTAAAAAGGCAAAAGGACTCGAATTAATGAAAATTGTTTTTATAACCTATGTGAACACATTTGGCTTAAAAATGCTTTTGACCCTAAAAATGATGGATTTTGAAAATGTAATTTTAACAAAAATTGTTCATGTTTATATAATAAAGGGCATGAATGCATAATATACATGATATAAAATCAATTTGTAATCAAAATGTATTTATAAAATATAGTGTTAAAGGGAATACTTGAACTACAAATTTTAAAATTATAAATCAAAACAAAAATGACATGTGTGATGTGAAGTCCTTATAAAACAACTTTTACTTTGGCACCCCTTGTTCCTTTAACCATGTTTTCACCCAATATAATGGGAATATGTGAATAAATTTGAAATAAATTTAATAAATTAAAATACACAAAAAAAAAAATTTAAGCATAATTTGTAACCATTAATTTTTAAGTAATAAATATATATTTTTAAAACTTGATTTTTTTAAAATGACATTTTTTGAAAATGAAAACATTTTGATACAAACCTTAACATAATAATTCAAAAATGTTAATGATTTAAAAATAAATTTATTGAGATATTTCAAAAATATTTCAAGAGTGTACAATTGCCAAGGAAATGACCTTGGATCCTTTTATCATGTTTGCACCCATCAACATTTGGGGGTGAAAGCACATTAAAGTGGAATACATAATTCTATCACAATTTGTTGGATTATCAATCATGGGCCATGGGACAAAATATAAATGAATAATGTGTGAAAAGGACTCAAAAAATAATATTACATGTGATATGATCACATTGTATGAATTTTATAAATAGATTTTGAATTACCATAACATATTGGACTTTTGAAATGCCAAAAACCCAACATCATAGTCCATATCATATGATTATGGACTCATTATATTTACTAAAATGCTTATTTGAATGATTTCTTTTGATATAGAAAATAGGGTGCAAATTTTTTAAGGTGCACAAAAGTCTTGTCACAACATCACCCTTTTTTGTATTTTTTACCTAGTTTTTTTTAACCATGTAAAGACACATTTATGGATGATTATCATGGAATCTAGAATTTTAATAATAAAAATATAGTCCTTCTAAAATTTTTGACAACTTTTGATTCAATATTTTTTATGGGGATCAAAATATAGGGTAAAAAATAACTGTAGCAAAAACTAGGCCCTTTTCATCCTGTGGTACACCTTAAAGGATTTTCACCCAATAGTGTGATGCCACTAATACAAAAGAAGATAATTTTGAAAGATTTTGAAAATCATAAATTGAGATATACAATGAAATATGGATTTCTTTTTGTAAAATATTTTATTCATTTGAATTAATAATTCAACTTTTCAATTTTTAAATGTAAATTTTTGATACAATTATTTACAATTGATAAAGTCTAAAAATCAAAATAAAATTAGTTAACCTTGTCATATGACTTCTGCAATATAATTGACTCTGCTATAGTATAAAATGGATTTTTATTTTAACATTAATATGGACTCCACATATGTTGGAAAATATTCCACTTTAGTTTGCTTTCATCCTTGGCCCACTTATAATGAAAACATTTGGGTAGTTTTTTCTATACGAGAAAGACATATAGTTATGAGTTATGTATTCAATTTCTTGATACAAATAATATTTGTTTCATGCTCTTGAAACAACTTTTACACCTTTTTATTGAAATGGAATCAACATTTGGACCTACCATGAAAAAAAAATAGTTTTTTTTAAAATAAAGGAAGGGCATGTAGTTGTGGGTTACATATTCAATTTTTTGATAGAATAAATATTTGTTTCAGGCTCTTGGAACAACTTTTACACGCTTTTAGTGAAATGCAATCAACATTTGGACCTATTATGGAAAAAATTGGGTTATTTTTTGTTGTATAGGGAAGGCCATCTTTTATTTGAAAGCCCTAGTTTCCCATCCCACAAAATGAATGCCCTTTGACATTACCCTTCCCTTTCATGTAAAACATTAATGTAATCTAGAAGGAAACTATTGTTGAGACAACCATATAAATTTGCAAGGTATTTACCTTGAAACCTACTATAAAGTTATGCCCACACATAAAATGAAAACATTTGTTTTACATGCTTTTGAAACCTTTTACACCCTTTGGTAAATTTGTTTGGAATTTTTGAAGTTTTGGAACATTTTTGGAAAATGTTTTTGAAAAATCTAAACTTTCATACTCCCACACTTTTTGGAACTTAATGTATGTGTCTCCATATCCAAAAACACATATGGGAAGTGTGATGTATTATTGTAATGTAATTTGCAACTATCAAATAAAATGGAAAAGCAAAAGTTGATCAATAGCCAAATAAGTTCAACTCACTACAAAAAAATCATTGTTTTTCAAAAGGCTAACTTGATTGAAAGGTATGTCTGTTTTGACTAAAGGTTTGGGGCATGAAAAGACATGTTACATTTGACTAAAATGACCTTTTTGACCAAGTGTCAAGTCAAAAATCTAGTCAAAATGAACAAACATCCATCAAATTGGCCATATTGAATGGATAGGGTTTAGTCAAATCAACCATCTTAATTTGAACTTTAGTCAAATTTACCATTATGATTTCACATTTAATCAAATGAATCATACTCATTTGATGATTTAACATACTTGTTAAGCCTAGTAGGCTACCTACCTAACCTAACATAGCTAGTAGGTTAGGCTAAGCTTAAATTACCTATTTAATTTAACATAATTAATAGGCTAGTAGGTTACTTGTTAAGTAACCTAGTTTGTAACCTAGCCTAAACCTACCTAGTAGGCTATCTAAGATGTAGCCTAAGACTATTAAAAAATTTATTAAGTAGTGTAAACCTTTTAGGTAGGTATCTTAGGTGACTTAGGTTTATTAGGTAAACCTATATATTATTTGAGTGTAAGTAGCCAATTAGTTTAGGCCTACTATAGGTACATAGCCTAGGCCTTCTAAGTACATAACAAAGGCCACCTAGGTTTAGTAAATAGGTAGCCTACCTATTAGTTAATTGAGTAGCTTAGGCCACTTAAGCCTATTAAGTAGGTAGCCTTATCTAGGCTATCGAAGTCTACTCAGTAGCTACGTAGCATAATTAAGCCACCTAGGCCACCTAGGCCTATTAGTTACGTACATAGCCTAACCTAGGTTATTTAGGTTCACATTAAGTATGTAGTTAAATAGGTTAAACCACCTAAGCTTACTAAGTAGGTAGCCTAGTAATTTAGTAGGTAGGTATCCTAGGCTATGTTTATTAATAGGCTAGTAGGTATAACCTACTAAATTACATATAGGCATAGGTAGTTTATTAAGTAGATATTTAGTGGGTAAATAAATAAATAAGTTTTTGGCATTAATTATTAGGTTTATTAATTAGGTAGGTTGGTAGGTGGGGTACTAGGGTAGGGTAGGTAATTAATTAATTAATTTTTTCATATTAATTTTAAATTATGTATATATTTGGTCATTACGCAAATTATATTATTGTCATGATGGTTCAGTAAAAAAAACCTAGTAGAAAAAACTCAGTCAAAAAGAATAAACAAAAATATTCAATCAAAATGGTCAAGGTCAAAATGACTTGTTTAATATGGCACTTTGGTCAAGTTGGATAGGGGGCAAAAAAACCATATGGTGGAAAGTTTTGACCGAAATTCCTAATCAATTTTTTTTTGTTTTGGAACATTTCCATATAAAAGTTAACATGTTCATGCAACAACAACAATAGTAACACTCTTTTCTTTCTTATGGACTTGAAAAAAATTCAAAACCTTTATTTCATATCATGGCACAAAGCTCCTGAACCAATTCACAACTTCTTTTGCCTTACAAACACATTTTGCATCATGAGAAAATGACCAAGGAATTGTTGTTTGCACCACAACTTTGTTGATGCCAATCCTATGGGGGGGGCATATTCATAATCAAGGTACCCAAAAGGTCTAACAAATTTTTTTTTGTAAAGGACTATTTTTGATTTTTATTACATTTACTATTTCATGATTATAAAGGATTGATATATGAACATAACTAGAATGATATCATGTTAATCTATTAAAAAAATTTAAAAATAAATTGGATATAATACAGATGTCCTTTTGAATCTTTGTCTTAATTGTAATTTTCATCTTAAAGGAATCAAAAGGATGTATTAAATAATGTAATTGACTTCAATTTTCTTTTATGGATAAGTAATGCATACATCTATGTTTGGCAATGTTCATATAATGCATTTGATTAAATAATATACAATATAAGAATTTTGAAAGCTACAATATCCATTTTGAAAAGGCAACAAGGAAAATGAGTCCTTTTTTTTCCATTTGGTTGATTTTTTGTATTCATTAGGTTTAGAATTTGTGGCCCCAAATGTCAACAAAATGTGTAGGAAATTTTCATGCAAGAAAACATGTTAAGTTGTATATAAAAATTTATGTACTCATTTTTTCCATTTCTGATTTTTTACTAAAATATTTATGCATAATTACATACACATGTGAGAAATCATCACCACCATGAAAATTATCATAATTTGAATTATTCAATATCTCTCATTTAAATTTATTCCATTTAATTTTATTTTTTAAAGTAGAAAAAATAAAGTCCTTGAGTCATACGGTAAAAAATTGGTACCTTGATTGTGAATATGCATTGGGGACAAATATCTGTTCGGACAGTAACTCATGAAATTATGTCATCTTGATCATCCTTTAATGATGGTTCCAACAGCAAGTCCATTCAAGTCTTGAAGCTCTCACATAACTAAAGTTCATTGATTAGTCATGCTCGTAATCCAACATTAAATTTTGTTAAAACTGCAGCACCTTAGGATATACCAAATTTCTTGTAGCAGAAATATGCTGCCAAGATAACATCAAGCTTTATATTTTTGGTCCCAATGTGTTTTCGTCAGTAAAATGTGCCTTCAAACAAAAGATGTATCCTTTCTCATAATTTGACCAACCACCTTAATTTGATAGTCCAATTTTCAAACTTGAAATAGGATACAAACTAATTTAAAATTAACAAAGTTCAAGCTTTTGTACACAAATGTACACTGATGACACTTTTGAGGTGGTTTAAAAGTATACAAACGCTTGTTGACCACTCTAGGTGTTTGTCCTAACTCCCACCCATGATCTAACAAAAGCTCATGTACTAACAAAAGGGGAAAAGAAGAATATCAAATGTGAGGTTTAACAATGAAGTGATGCCAACTATGGTCAATGTAACAAATATCTAGTGTCTAAAATTCTGAACATGAATTCAACTTCAAGAATTCCTTTTTTTTTTGTTTGGTTTGATGATGAGATTTGAAGTTCATGGGGGGGGGATGCAAAATGTCATGATGTTGAAGAAGCTGAAACAGATCTCACAAATCCATTAAAGTCTATTAATGTGAAACATCACATGCTATTTGCCAATTTCAGTTACAATTAAGGCGTAGAATGGCCTGTGAATTGAGATTGCAACCAAAACTTAGTGTGGCAATTTCAAGTTTTTTCTAAGTTGATAACTTGAGCACCAAGGATGTAAAAAGTTCACATGTCAACTCATGAGTCATCAATGTAGAATTTCTTTTCAATTCCATCATGCATTGCATTGAAATGTTGAAATTTTTCTAAAAAATATATATTTCAAAAATAATAATTTTGCTAATGAAAATATAGAATCTTTCAAAAGGATCTAAAATCTTCTATTTCTCACAATTTTTGAAATAAAATAATTAGACACTGAAATGTTGAACTTGCCATGGTGCTGAGGTACTGTGGTAAGATCAATTTACAGAATTTCTCATGATCATCTTTCTCGAGCTCAAAAACTCTTATATTTTTGCAAAATTGAACCACAATCTTTGACTTACAAAGCTGCTGTGCTTTCCTTCACAAGCTTCACATTTAGTCTTCTTTGGCAAAAGCAAAAGTCTATGGTAAAAACTATGCCAATAATATACTTATTACCAGGGTTTTGCTTGAGCAATTTTGTGCTAGTTGGAAAAAAATTAAAAGGGGGAAAAAAATTCAATGCTTTTTATGGGGTTTTTATTGCTAGAATAAAATAATCTTGTGATTCTTTTATCGAGCAAAAAATAAGCAACAAATTTGTATAGTAGGTTCTAGTAGATAATCTTGGGATCTTTTTATTTCTTTACTTCCATATCTTCTCTACCACCATTGGCTAAATCTTCTTGTGGTTGATTGCCACTGTGGCCTAAATAAAAAAAATCAGTGTTTTCAGGGTTTTGAATTGTCAAATTTTTGGGAAGTGCTTTTTTTGTAAGTCAACAAATTTCTATGTTAGGTTTTACTAGGTAGCCAACAATATAAAAGGGTCCTTCTATCTATTTTCTTTCCTTTATAACCAAATTTGGCTAAATCTTCTTATGGTTGATCACCATTTTGGCTAAGTCTTCTCATGGATCATGGCAACTTCAAGTAAAAATTGGGGGGGAAAAAAACATGGCTTACTATCTGCAATGGCATTAGATTTGAACTTTGCTTTGGTTACAAATAAATTACTTATACTTGAACATGTGTACCCTACACTAAATCCTGCATTCTCAAGCCCCATAAAAGTGAAGTGTTTTAGATGCACCATTTTTGGGTGAATTAGACATCTAGATCGAAGTGCAATTCAAGCTACAAAAAGTGTAGTGGTATGCGCATAATCCACACCTAGGAAAAATGAAACCAAGAAGCAAAGCAATTGCACTTCCTTGTTGGAATTTGAAGCCTAAATTTCACTAATTGTAAGAGACCAACACCCACAAGCAAAGAAGTTCCCATTTCCTTGTGAACAAATTGAAATTGAAAACTAAATCTCACATAATGTAAGGGACAAAAACCAACAAGCAAAAAGAAGGTTTCCTTTTCCTTTGTTTGAATTGAAGCCTCCAAACCCACATCTATTTATCTATTCAAAAAGGTAGTTTGTTTATTTTGTTTTTGTTTTGTTTCTTATGTTGAGATTTCCCAAACCACAGCACTTGGGCAGTTCACTCTTTGGTATGGGTTGAAAGCTGTTATGAGTACATGTTCCACCAAGGTTGTTTCATCATGTTTAGACCTACTACTATTGTGCAAGAGTTATTGAATAATGAATAGTTTTGTAATTGAAAATTCAAAAATTCAAACCTCAAAAATTTAACAGAATAGCGATGCACTTTTGGTACTGTTGAAGATGACAGGATTTCTTAGAGGTGATTTCATAAATTTTAGATCTAAGGTACTAGAGATATTGAGTTTTGAGTGATTTTTGTCACTAGAAATTAATTTTTAAAAATCATTAAAAAATTCACAATTTAAAGTGTCCTGTAATTCCTTGCACATCTTTGGAGTTGGGTGGTTTGAGTGTCATGAAGCAAGACTTTAAAATCTTAAAATAAAATTTTGCACAACTTGTTTCTCAGGAAGTTAACCCCTGGAACATGAAGGTTCCCGAAAAAAAAAAGCCCCCATAAGTTTTGGGCTCCCTATAATTTCAATTATCAAGATACTATCCTCTCAAATTGAAGCTCTGTTGTTATCAGGTTGACAATATATTTTCTTGGTCATAATGTAATATATAGCCAAGAATATCCTAGGCTAAACAACATCAATTCAAAAAAATTTAAAACTTTAAAAAACCCAAAAATTTGATGAAACCTCACAAATGATAACCACACAAAAACTTGGGTATGCAAAAGTTGAACTACCTAGTATTTAAGTATGATGGCCCCTTTCAACAACCTGGATTTGGAGGATATTTGTCATCCCACTCAAATACAAGTCACAAGTCACCAACACTAGTCACAATCAACCTACCACTACTAGAACAAATAACCCTGAGTCAAGGTTTCAACGAATTGGATGAATCAATAATTTGATATAAAAGTCGATTTATTGTTCACAACTAGCAAAAGCCATAGGTATGATGAACAGCCAATGTGCATGTGAGTTTGAAGAACATTCCAACATACAAAATTTTGATACCTCATGATGGGTTCAAAGTTGGTCTGATTGGGGCTACAACAGACCAACCTAGCCAAGGTTGTCGAAATATCATTGGTGACTGACCAAGAGTTGGGTAGGGTTGCATCAAGATGTGAGAAGAATGACAAGTAGGCTCTTTGTCAATCATGACCTAATGAACAAGGGGATGCATCAAGGCATAAGAAAATTGATACAAAGCCACACATGACTTGAGGGATTCTCCATCCTCTAAAGATAACTGCCTTTTTTTTTGGTAGTGAGTCTCCTAATTACCACAAGTGCAGCTCTGCCTGCAGCTAGCTTAGCTGGGTGCTGCTAGATTAATCAAACTCAGGATTAATAATTAAACACTCAGATCTTAATCTGGATTAGAGACCTCAATATAAATTACAGTGCCAGGCCGCTCATGAATTACTAATCAATAAGATGAGGCCTGCAAGTATAGAATATCATATATTACTAGAATTAATTCCAGGATCACCAGCTGCAATAGATCATATATATTAATTATATAACTTAGCTAGTTTGTCCAGGAATTAAGGAAATAATTTAATAGTAGTAAACTTAATATACTTACAAAACGAAGTTGCTGGGCCTGCTCATCATTTCACACATATATGAACCTCAGAGATATATATACCTGGCTGGTTACACATGCAAGATCAGTGCACGCATCAATTAGTGAAGTTCAATTGATCTTCAAATCTCTGTTTTGATGTAAATATTATCCTAAGACTTTCTCTTTTCAGATGGATTTAATTTGTCAATTTTGGAGGTTATTAATCATACTGTTGATGATTCTCAATTTGGAGAATCAATCACTGATCATACTGCATGTATGAGTCTGGGCCCAGAGATCATGACTAATTCAGGCCCAGCTCCAAGGTTTGATGATGCCAACCAGCACTCCCAGGAGAATTTATAAACATGTATTCACCAGTCGATCATATTAGTGTACATAGTGTACGCTTGGGGGAGACCAAGGGCTTTACAAGTAGGCACAAGTGTGGTACTTTAGATTGATTTTTGCATTTAATTTCTCTGCAGGCGACACATCTAGTTCTAACATGGTACAAATTACAATGTAATTTTCTTAGTAGTTTTCACAAATTTTGTATGTGTACAACAGTGGTTACAGTGAAGATCTGTCTAGTCCCAGGACGAAAATCTTGAGACATTCAAGGACAAATTTCTAGCCTGTATTGAGCTCAATTTGTGGGGTAGGGACTTTTGTTCAAAGACTTGACACCCATTATGCACAGGCTTTGACATGTTTTTGCACATCTGAGACTAAAATTTGCATGTTCTGTAGTTTGACTATCAGATGTGAACCTAGGAGCTCTGTGTCAATTCTTCTGCACTTTGCAGCCAAAAACTTCTGGTCCACACAGAGTTTTGAAACCCATGATGTTGAGACAACCTACTGTTGGGAAGTAGTCCTCGCCATGATGTGGAATTTAAGTTCTCCCAACCTAGAAATAGTGCACAGTTTATTACACCATTTATCATCTTGTACACCCATGGAACTGTCATGTCCAAGTCATTCTTCAAGAGTTCTTATCCTTCTTGTTGGTCGATCTCCTCAATATTGCCCTCATTTGTGCCTGGCTATGTGCACCTGTTGGATGTTGAATGTTCTGCCTGACCTACCTTCCTAATACCTCTATACCACCACTGAACACCACTTTGCAACAACATATTGCTGTCAACTAAACAAAGTGGCACTGGTAGTTGTAATTTGGTCAATCTCAACCCTCAAGACCTAGACATTAGGGTGGACCTCTTTTCAGTTTATTTTTGACCTTTTTAAATGTTTAATGCATAAACATCAGGGAAAAACAAAAATACACTGAAAAGCAGACCAAATTGGTGCATCTTGATGTTTAGGGGTTAAGAGCCTAAACCATTATTATAATCATTTTACCTTTATTCAAAACCTTAGGTAGATGTATGGTCCAATTTATTCGTCTATGAATGAGATTACAAATCAAACTGTTCAATTCAAAGTTTACACAACCAGGATTCTTCCAAAATCAAACAAGGGGATCTCATGCTGAGAGAAAAAACCAGATTGAGCTCATACAGGACCAGGCAAGTGCTGTCCAATCTGAAGCTTCAACCATGTCCAGTACTCACATTCCTCTGAAGTGAGACAGCCTTTGTGCCATTGTGTGTACTTGATAGTTTTAGAGAACCTGCACATGGAGCTCTTGCAAAGAATATTAATTAGTATTCAAGCAGGTTGCTTCCCGGTCTTTTCCTTAATCACAAACAACTATGGCTATGGGTGGAGCTGAAAAAGCAAAAGGATGTGTGGACTATTTACATGACATTTTAGCAATCTGACATCTGTTTTCTACTTGCTGGACAAAAGCATTGTTATCTTTGAATCAAAATAGGTACCACATAAGTGGTGCCTAAAGTGAGTGGAGCTATATCAAAAGCAAAAGAAATCAATTGACAATTGACATGACTTTTTGTACAATCTGACAACAATTTTCTTCTTGCTCATAGAAAAGAGATGTTTTTTCATCTTGGAATCAAAATAGGTGCCACATAAGTGGAGCCTAAAGTGACTGGACCGGACCTACTTAGACAACTTGTAAACAACTTTAACAAAGTAATTTGGTGTGTTTTTTTGTCCAAATGTGGGCCTTTGCAGATACTCATATCACCTTTACCACTAGATCAAGTTGCACCAATATAACAGGTGCATAAAAAAGTTACATTTGTGGGATTCTCTGTATTTCATCAACCCAGTTATGCCCAGCCCAGAGTGGACCAACAACAACCACTTACCATCCATTGGAAGCTTGTTATGACTCCATCGTGGATGAACCCCAAGTGTGCTGAATTTGGGTTGGGTTTCACCATTGTAATGTGTAACCTATACAAAGGATTTTCCATGAAAAAAACGGCTCAAATTTGCCAGATGTTGAAGAAAACAATTTGATAGTACCATATTTTTATGATAAGTTCCAATAGGTAGCCAAGAATATAAAAGGATTCCGTTTTTTTCCTACTTTCATATCTAGCATGTGGCCAAATCTGGCTAAATCATCTTAAGGATGATCACCACTTCAGCTACATCACAAAATTGAAAAGAACAAACCCTGAGCATAAGGGGCCTAGTACAATTTAAAGTCAAGGGTCTATCCTCTGGAGTCCGTAATTTGTGAAAATGTGAACTTGTATCTGCTGAGTAGGTTTTTTTTTTTAAATTGGACAAATTTTTTCAAAAAGTGAAATTCAAATTCCAAAATTAAAAAATCAAGTGATTTTGGAGTTTTCCAATTGCCAAAAGTGAGAAAAACAACTAGTAGAAATGGCCAGATTTCAATACTGGATTTTTACTGTGATCACACTTTGATTCCATTTCAGTAAAGAGTGTAAAGGTTTCAAAACCATAAAACAACTAAATTTTTCATATTATCTAGCAAATTTTAAATACATAACCTACAACTATATATGCCCAGCCACCATACAAAAAAATAACCCAAGTTTTTTGTTAATACCAAATGTTGATTCCATTTTGTGAAATGGGTCTAAAGGTTTCAAGAGCATACAAAAAACTAAAATTTGCATATCTGGAAAATATAAAATGGTAACCTGCACCTATATGCCCAACCACAATACAAAAAGCGACCCAATTTTCTTTATAATATCAAATGTTGATTCCATTTCATGTAAAAGGTGTAAAGGTTTCAAGAGCATAAAAAAGCTATATTTTGCATATTTGATAAACATTAAATACGTAACCTGCAACTATATATGCCCAACCCCAATACAAAAAACAACCCAATGTTTTTTTATAGTAAAAAATGTTGATTCCATTTCACTAAAAGGGTGTAAAGGTTCAAAGAGCATAAAACAAGTAAATCTTGCGTATCCAAATATTAAATACCTAACCCACAACTATTTTCTGTATCATATGATTTCTCTAGCGTATCTTGGGAGCACCTTGCAAAGCATAAAATCCCACTAGGCTTTTCAAAAATCGAAAGTTTTGCTTCTGTGGGCATTTTGTTTTCCTAATGCCAGGCATTCTTTTTTTTCCTCTTGTGATACACAATGGGTATCAGGGGGGAAAAAGTACAAGGTCACTCTTTAAGCTCAATAAAGCATGCAAGCAAGGGCATTACTGAAATTGGGCAGCACTTGACTGCCACCCCATGCAGGCCCGTATTTTAGTAATTCCCTCACCCTTGTGCTTTACCTTACACTAATATGAATATATGTAACCCAACTCAAGATGATGAAACCCTCCCAAAGTCCAGGCAAGCAAATAGCCCAAAAGAGGCAGGTCACCCGGAGGCATGGGAACCACTAAGAATTGAGCCCTCCACTAGTCACATGAAACATATCAACTAAAGAAAGGGGAGGTAAGTCCGATAAATTCAAGGGTCAAGAAACGAGAAGGGGGGTGTGGGCAGATGGGTGAGTGCGGCGTTGAATTTGGAGGAGTGTGAGTAGCAAGTACATGGCATGTAGTGGATGGACATATCTCAGAAATTGGATTTGGATTTAGACACATAGTTTCTGGGGCTAAAGATGTGGAAAGGTAAAAGAGAAAGAGAAAAGAAAAGCCAGAAATGAAGAAAAAAAGAAAAAAGAAAAAAGCAGGGGACGGCGAAAGGGGGTGTGGAATTTGGACGGTAGTAAAATCTCAGATCTGCTGCA
>Ga0116231_10011059_pt1 | contig 14118 bp, 8 predicted proteins | sample S1TSphgellanicum_2_FD_89695 | JGI IMG/M metagenome (GOLD analysis project Ga0116231, IMG submission 89695) | Host-associated microbial communities from peat moss isolated from Minnesota, USA - S1T2_Fd - Sphagnum magellanicum MG | ecosystem: Host-associated > Plants > Peat moss > Unclassified... | reverse complement strand
GAGTACCACCATTTGGCTTCCCTGCTCGCAGTCACAGGCAGCAAGTCATTCAGCTTGCGATTGTAATCCACATCCTGTCCACAAGCAAATACAACAAACAAGATGAGATCAGTTTAGATATATAGAAACCAGTCGTGTTCTCAGTAACACTCTCATTAAGTCTGAAGCTGCAGCTTTTTGAGTGTAATTGGACCCGGCTGCTCTTCAATATGAAACTCTGATCAATAGCGCGTTTGATCAGCATGAGCTGCACTCTAGAAATTCTCCCTAACAGCTATTATAGAGAACTTGAATCACTGCCAGAAATCCCATTCACGTGTATTGGGAACACAGGTAAGATTCACTCGGGTACACTGGAGGGTTCTTACTTTTTAAGGAGGAAGAATTGGTTTTAGTCTGCACAAACGATCGATCATGGGAGGCAGTTGCTTTATGTTTGGTAAGGTCATAGGACTAGGGCATAGCCAGCACGTGAGCACCACCTCAGCTGCTGTCTGAGGGCTATACCCTTATTCTGGTAATGCCCTCGACCTTGGGCCTTACCTACCAGTTCACACAGATATAAATGAACCAAAGCCTTACCACAAATCCAGAATTATATTAGAACCCACCCAGATTCTACCAGAACCCAATTTTTGTTTAAAAGTTATTTCCCAAGCAAAGACGCCCAAGATTAATTAACTGTACAGATCATATAAACACAAAAATTATTTAAATCCAGAACTGGGGAGTTGAACTAGAAATAGTTACCTCACTAAGCGGAACATGACCCTCCATGATAAGTATTCGGATCTGCTGCTGCTGGTTCTTCTTTACAATATTACGATTGTGAACAATCTTGGGATGGAGCGATCAGTGGTGGTGGTGGTGGTGGTGGTTCTTCTTGACAAATTACGATTGTGAACAATCCTGAGATGCAGCGATCAGTGCTGCTGCTGCTGCTGTTTCAGACTGCAATTTAAATCGCCTCAATCTGCTGCTCCTCTGGATGCAACTAACAAGAATTTAACGGGGATTGAAGAGAGCCATGATCTCACACTAGTTGCTGCTGGTCGCGTGCTTGGTTGCTTTTTGGGACGCGTTCTCGGACATTGGAATTCGCGTGAAGACGTGGTGGTCTTCCTTCCTTCCTGTACTCGTTTGTATTTGCAGATACCCTTACGGAGCGTAAAAAATAGGAGCGTTTCGACGAAAACAGTACTGTTGCGGGTATCAGAACATAACCGACTGGTACGCACCGGGTATCAGGAGGAAGAACAAAGGGCAGGTCAGTGGGAAGTCAGTAGGCGTCTTCGTCGAACACGTTCCCGTACTGCAATTACACGGCGTTCCGACAAACCTAAGTTCTTTCCCACGAAATTCCCTCCGACACTGGCTGCTTCTGTGCACTTGTCCCGAAAATCTAAATCTCTTTATTTGTTAATTTATATTTCTTTATTTAGTAGTGTACAGCATTCATTACACACTCTACTCACCTCTCCAAATAAATAAATACCCCCAACTTATAATGGGCGTATAAGTCCAGGTTGAAAATGGTGACTAATTGTTTTGGAAGCCCATCTTTTATCCTATATTGTTTGGCCATTGTTCACCTATAAAGCTTGGGTAGGGGCATGGGCAAAATGGAAGCCAAGAGGATCCTTACATGATCCAATTGCTTGGGTGTCAAAAATATATCAACATTATCTTTAATGCACCTATAGGATGGGTAGTTGGGGTATGTTCCTCACTTCAACTTTGTTCCTTGTTTTTTTACCATTCTTTATGTGTTAGTTTGTTGTGCTTGCCATTTAGTGTCTGCATATGTACTTTTTGTTACTTGCCTTTTTAGACCCTTGACATCAAATGATCAAACATAACAACTTTAATATGTTTTAATTTTCATTTAGTGGTTCCACTTCTCCCAATTGTTTTGTTTTGAAAGCTTAACACCTAGGTGAAGTTGGAAATTAGAGTTGGCATGTTTAAAAAACAAATTCTACAAAAACAATCAAGATGATGAAACCTAGCAAACTTCAAGAAGTTTAATGAAGATTAAAGTAATATGTGTGTTTATGGTAATGGCTGTTGAATATCTTTGGTGGTGGCTTGAATAGATTTCAAATTGTACTATGTTGAAGGAAGGAATTAATTAGACTAAAAACTAAACTATAATGAAGGTTTGTGTCCATGGTCATTTAAATTGATGAGTTGGTGTTGATCTTATTTGAATGGAGCAAGATGTTATGTGGTTGTATGAGGTGGTATTTGGTGAACAAATTGAAAGGAGGTGCCTTGATATGGAGTGAAGAAAGAAGAAAGAAAGATACCCCCATGATGAAAAATCCAATATAACAAAAGAAAAAGTTAACCTACAAACCATAGTTTTATTTTTTCCTCCAATATAAGGTGGGTATTAAACAAAGAAGGCATTTAAAAAAAATATCAACCATTAGAAGAAAGTTAATCTTATGATGCTTGCAACAAAAACCAATTATGTTATAGTGTGTTACACATCACAAAACTATAGATCAATTGCAAAGAATTCTATGAAGGTAATGCATATTAAAGTTGTTCTCCATTTTACAATGAATACATTGTTTGCGGGTTAATATTGGTGAAAGATCAATGACAATTCTATAATTATTTTTTGATCTATTTCTTTTTTAGTCACTATTCCATTCAAATTGTAGTTGCAAAACATTTATAGAATCATGTTTATAGTAGTTGTTTTGCCATGTGTTATGGTTAATTGAATTATCCTAATAGCTAGCTTGTCGGAAAAAAAATGTTGCAATTTATTGTTTATCATAGAATTACAAAATGAAGTTGGGATTTTGTTGTTGTGTTTTCAATTGTGGCATGTCCATGTGTAGGTTTTTGGAGGTCCATCCCATAAGACCAAAATTTATAAATGCAACATGCAACAAAATAAAAGAACATGTGTGGCCTTATATCTTGAAAATGAGCATGAAGAACTTGTAGTGGAAGCATGTTTTGATTGTAAACAGTTTGACAACCCTATTTGTAATTGGCTTTCCTTCCAATGTAAGTTCTATAAGGTTTAAGGTTTAAATACTCAGAACAAAAGTGAAATAAAGGAAATAGATAGGTCAGGTGTTAAGTTTGGGAAGACCATATTCAATTGAAACAAGTGTCTTACTTTAAATGAAACAAATCTTCCTCCTAAGCAAATTGCACCTAATCTAAGATATTTGAAAATAGGAGTTTATGCCACCTCCATGGCCTAGACATGTTAAAGAAGACATAGTGATGATGATTTTTCACTTACTCCACATTAAAAAAAAGGTAAGCAACCAAGTGTCACTAAACTCTCCATTTCTAGGAATAATTCTTGTGTACAACATGCTTTCGAGGAGAAGGTGAAAATTACTACCCAAATTAAAATTGCAACACCACTTTTTGGTTCCTAGTCTACTACAAACCAATCTACTACAAATCCACAACAAAATCTAATGGATTTGAGCAAAGTTGAAATGGAGGCAAGGGCATTAACCATTATAGAGACATTCACAATAAAGGGTGATTGTGAATTGCCTCCTCCTCCTCCAAATTTTTTTTTAATGAATGGGTTGTTTGCCTTGTTATAAAAAATAGACACAATTATGGACAAGACTCTTTTGCAAGATCCCAAAATTGAATTAGCAACCTTTACAAGCATGGAAATAATAGGAACTTTACATAATAGTCTTGTGGTTTTCACTACAAAAAAACACGATTTATTTGGTTAGAAAATTAAACCAAAAACTAGAAATATTGACATTTGGTCAATTTGACCATTCAGTCATATTGGACAAGTCCATTTGAACACGTCCAATTTGATTGATGGTTTTTTTGACTAGTCAAATCAAATAATTTTTTTGGCAACCCCGAAAAAATAATTTAAAAAATTGCCCAATTTGTAAATATAAAAATATAAATAATAAATAAATACTAAATACCTTCCTACCCACCCACCCATGACCTACTTACCCACCATGGCCTCCTACCTACCTATCCACAACCCACCTATGTATTATACATTTACATACATGTACAAGATATATATATAAATATACATACTCCACTTAGTATATTTTGGTAAAAGGAATCGAACCTTGGTCTCCTTAGTTCTGCACCAATGTTTTGGCCATCAAACCACCCCACCACTTTGTAAAACAATATGATACCAAATTAATTTAACATGTATCCTTGAACTTCTATGAATTTTTTTGTTAATGTGTATAACAACATTTCAATTTCATTTTTTTCATAAATAGGTTAATAGGTATTTAACTAGGTAAAAAGATAGGTACACATGCCTACCTACCTATGTTTTTAAATGTTCATACCTATTTATGTAAACTATAGCTAGGAATGTAAGTAGGTACTAAAAAGGTAGATAAATAAATAAGTAATTTTGGTAAATAGTAGGTAGATAATAGTAGGCAAATATGATAGAAGTAGGTAGATGGTAAGTAAATAGGTAAATAGGTAGGTAGGTAGGACATAGGTAGGTAAATAAGTAGGTATTTAAGTAGGACATATGTAGATAGACGATAGGTAAATAGATAGGTAGGTAGGTAGGACATAGGTAGGTAGATGGTAGGTGAATAGGTACGTAGGTATGTAGGTAGAGGTAGGTAAGTAGGTGGGTCGGTAAGACATATTTAAGTAAGTAGGTAGGTAGCTTAATAAACATAACAAGCAAGTTAATTAACCAAATTAATATGGCCAATTTGACTAAGCATGGTCATTTTGTATGGCCGATTTGATTAAGCCATGGGCATTTTGATGGACCGTTTTTAAAAATGTCCTTCTTGACTAGATGTATGATTTAACACTTAATCAGAATAGTCATTTTAATAAAAAAAACCAACCAAAAAAACTATGTGTTTTTCATGCCCCATGCTTTTAGTCAAATTGAACATTCTTTTGGTCAATGTGGACATTTTAATCAAGTTGAAGATTTTGAAAAGCCATAATTTCTTATAATGTGTATTTGGGCAATGGTATTTATATCCTATTGTAAATTTACATTCATCATCCATACATGTTTAATCAATTTTATAAACAATCAGTTTTATAATGCATTTGGTTTTTTCATGTGTTAATTAATTTTTGCATCTTACTTTAAGAAAATGGAAGTATTGACAAGAATCTTCAAATAGAGGTTATTGTGAAAAGTTCTTTGGTTGTTTGGACATCCAATGGGGTTGAAAAAAAAACAATAGACAAATTTTGGGAGATCAAAGGTCTAAAGGATTACCCACAATACTTAACATTGAAAAAATAATATGAAGCAAAAAAAAATGTTTCATCAACCCTTTAAAAAAAAAACTAAATATGTTCTATAACAACTTCATGTTTCTAATGAAAAGATAAATCTCATAATGTAACTATTTCATCTATTAAGTTTTGTATTGCCACTACATGTTTTACTAATAGCCATCTTAGATCATGCATAATAACAAAATCCAACCACTAATAAGTTATGTCATCTTTACATTTGGCACATCAATGGTTTGTTCATCTACATGTAGGTTAGGCTAAAAAAGAAAAGAAATGTGGGGTTGGTCACCCTTATATTGTGTCCTCGAACGACACCCAATGGCATCAAATCCATAATGCCCATGGTACCACATTAAGCAAGAGTTACAGGACATATTGGCTAAATTGGAAAAGGAGATCGAAACTTTTTCCTTAAATGTGAATGCCCTCATATTGTCCAAGAATTCAAAATGTTCTATAGATCACCTTATGGGAAGTACCCACCATAAATAAGTATGCCCATGTTGTATGTTTTGTAACATGTTATGATTTCAATAGTTTATGGGTTGGAAAACATTTTTGTAATTCTCACATTCGTCAAGCTTTCTATGTGCACAAGTTGCATCCTTTGGCTCATCATATTCGTGGTTTAACCAAATGCAACATCTAAAATTTTGCTCGTGATATGGCTCACTTTATTTACCTAATAGTTGCAATTCAAGATGTGGTTAACTGTGGGTTTGCATGGTTTCCCAAGATTCATCAAAGTCATGAGGATGTCTCTTCATCTTGACATGATTTGTTGGGGCTTCTAGGTTTTGACCATAAGCAACAACATATTGTCATTCAAAAAATTCAAAATTTCATCTGCAAGATTACCCATAGAGCAATTACTGACATTCATCATGTTGGACAAATGAAGTTGTTGGAAAACACATGGTGCAATGGCACATTGTCACTTGACCAACACCATATCCTTGACTAGGTGACCACAACAAGGACCTATCTTTCTTTTTCCTATTCCTATAAGGTTTTTATGGTTATGTTTGTTATTAAAGTTGTTAAGATTGTTAATATATGTGTTTGTTTTCATTTTGTGTAAATTGTTGGTGATGTTCTCCTACTAAAGGAACACATAGACATCGGCTGGTTGTTTGTTGGGAAGGTTGACTTGGAAGAGGAGGCTACACTACATCTTTTTTCCAAAAAATGTAGAAATAATTTCATTGATATTTGTGATTGTTAGTTGCAAAACATCATGGTGAAATTGGGCAAGGCCAAAGATCACAAGAATGTCATTGTAGATGTGACAAAAACTTGTGACGAAATCTAGGTCTACCCTATTAAAATTATTCCTAATGATGGTCAACAAACAATTGGCAACATTGATGTGTCTATTATTATTCCAATAGTTAACAACATCATTAACCTAGGTATGATTTCATATTATTGCAAAAATTATATATTTTGTCCTTGTTTGTTTAGTCTACTTCCTTGTTTGTTATTTTTATTCTAGGTTAGTGTATGTGCAATTTGTTTGGATTGTCTTTAACAAAAAAAAGTCCCAAGATGGAGTTTTTTGGGTGAAAATAAAGAGCAAGTACAAGGGTTGCTACCTATAGATTCAAGAATAATCACCAACATCTTCAACAACCTAATTCACTCCAATGGGGATGTGCCTATTCCATCTAATCATGTGCAAAAGAAAAAAAAGACCTGGAAGTTGATTTATTACGATGTTATGTGTTTAATCCAAGCCCGGCTACCTCCTTCCTGATTTGCAATCTTTCACAAGGACACCTTCCTTCTCTTTAGGATTATGCTTTCCAAGACAAACTAAACACAGCCCCATGTGTCCCATCCCCAACGTCAATATCATGGTGGAGCTTCCCCTATAAGTTATTATGGGATCCGAAGTAACTAATAAAAGATAGGGAGACAACAAGGAAAAATGCAAGCTTGCAACCATCCCATCAACAATTCTAGAATGTAAATGTTACCACATGATAGTGGCATTGGAATGTTTTAGTTTTAAGAGACTATGTGCTGTAAGGTTTTAGGGTTTTTCACAATTTCGGATTTAGGGTCTTTGATAGAAATGATGTTCTACAAGATGTCTTATTACTTACAAACTCACATCCTTTGTGCAAGAGTTCATTATTAATAATGGGGGTACCAAAGAGGTAGCGTTTTCCTTTCAGATCTAGCGACATTATGCAAAATTGAAACTTGATGCGGATATTTCCCTTTTGGACAACCCTACTAGGCACCTAAGCACCTAAGCACAAATGCCATGGATTCTTTCAAGTTGTGGTTCTCACACTTTCATATTGATTTATAACGGATGTACATCACACATCTTAACCTCTGGAACAATGTTAAAAATTTGGACCAAAGTAAAAGGAGAATCAAAACATAGTGTATTACAATTTGTCCAAAAGGAACTAGAAATCCAAGTCGATGTCAAGGACCTCATAATCCCACTGTAGTATGCCAACCATTGGAGCATGATTGTAATGAATAAAGACCAACTCCTACATTATGACCCTTTGAAGATTGAAAATATCTTCTTGTCTACATTGATGCACTAGTTTTTTGCCAAACTATGGGATGTCAAGCAAGGTCCCATGTCTTGGAATGTCATTTGGAAGTAGGCCACAACAAGCAACTCTTGGGTGTGGCCAAATGGGCCACAACAAAAATCAAACTCGGAATGTAGGTTTTATGTTCTAAGCTTCATAACCAATTATTGGGAGTGGAAGTCTACAAATCAATTTGATAACATTCAAATATGTGTATGTTTGAAATTTCAATAGATTTATATATCATTACAACCCATTCTATAGTGCAACCTAACCCATAAGGGTTTAATGAATGCACGTGACACCAAACATGTTCTCAAAAAGCTATAGTTGTTCAAACACAAGACACATTGTGATTTGTAATCTTAAATGCCTTGCAACAATTAAAGTCATCAAAATCTAGGTGGATGGCTAAGTTGGACCTGTTGATTGAAGGTGTACAATCAACTTCAACATGTTTCACAACATAACAAAAACATGCCGAAATGACCAATAGATAAGGAAGTTTGGCTCCTATGTATCTTAGAGAACAAATCGTATATATAGATGGGATTTGACATATGTTTTGGTTGGTTTTGTGCCAATAGATTTTGGTTGCACTACAACTTTAACATTATGTACTATGTATTGTTTTGCTCTATAGGGCCAAATGTTTTGTGGGATTTTTGGCCAATGTGTGGCATTGACACATTACAAACAACATACTTAAGTTATTAATTATGCCCATTCTATGGACTATTTAAACCAAAGGGTGTCAGGTTATAGTTGTTGCATTGTTGATTTCCAAGTTACAAATGTGATGTCCAAATTTCTACATTGCATTGTTGTAGGATTGCTAGTAGATTTTGGTTTCTGTAATATAAATGGATTGTAAACATTGAACACAATTTATTTGCCACAGTTGCATCCATCACACAAAATGCCATTTTCAATCTACAACAATATATTCCCATAAAAAAATACATTTAAACCCCCAAATAGAAGCCATAAAACATTGATTTTGTCTACAATGTGTTATTACATATTTTGTGACAATGATGTCTACTAGATGTTCTTGTAATTCCTTGTACAATGTCTCATAGAAAATGTAGAAATCCAATATTTGATTCCGTAATCATATTTATGGAAAAAATGTTGAAAACCAAATATGAAACATCTAACTAAATCACATAGACATGCAAGTATTGTATTAATTATTTTCAAATTCCAACATATATTACTTGGCATACAAACAAACCCCAACAAATCACAAAAGAAACTTAAAATTGACCCCACCCTGGGATACCACATTTAATTGTGCCCATGGTTTATTACTTTATCCTTCAAATGGTTGTGTTTTTGAGTAGGGGATTCAAGCAATCCTCTATGTTTTTTCAATTCATTATCACCTATTGTGTATGGGAAGAAAGTTGCGGATGCTGATGTGCCAAGTTGGCAACACCCTATGCTAACATTTTTTGTTGTTTGCCTCTCAAAACTCTTAATGCTGAAAGCAAATGCAAGGTTCAAAATTGTATGGTTGTGGCTCTATGATGGATGTCAATTACATCCCCATCTATTGTGGATTCAAGATGATCTTTGAATTTTAGACTAATTTTTTGGTTAGGTTGTTTGTCATTGGGATCATCATCTCTAGTGCCATCATCTCCAAGCCCGCACTCAAGACTATTGTGTTCAAGAATTGCACCACCCCATGCAAGGTGTTGGTCTCTCTAACAATTGAACCATCCCCAATGTTTGGATGAAGCATTTTGAAAATTTTCTTGACATGCTTACAAACAATGCCTCGTGTTGTAAGGGGGTAATCACATTTTGGCCATTCTAAAGCTAGGGTGTGTACAATCCACATTTTCCCAAGTGGTTGGTGAATGCCACAAATGCAATGTCCTCCGCATCTAGGCATAATAAAACATTTGTATTTGGAAGGTCACGAGCTTGCAAGAGGGCATTGGCAACAATGCCTTCTTGTTTTTTGTTTTTCACATAATAGTGAATTAGAACATCACCAACAAGATTGTAGATGAGCCAGTCCATCTTGTGTCTTGTTAGGTTCTCCCAAGAAGAATACAAAATTTGCTTTATGTTGTTGTGAAATGATTCCACAACTACATTGGTGTCTTGTCTTACATGGGGGATGTTTTCGTTTCCAATGCACCACATCCATACTTCTTACAACTAGTGTTCTTTCAAATATTCGTAAAATTGGGCTGAATTAATGTAATTAGTTACCAACAACTCAAGTTGTTCTACCCACAAGACATGTTTTGCATGAAATGGACAATCTTGAGAATACATGATGCTTCTAAGAGTAAATAAAACTCTTGACCTCTCCTCCACACTAGTAATTTTCTTGATTGCATTTTCAACCCAAGCTTTGCGAATATGCCGCAAGCACAAAAACATTTTGGTTCTAGGCCATGTGTTGCTGCAAATGCAAGCCTAAAGATTAAACTTTGATGTTTGGGCTCATAAACAAATATCCTTCAACATGGGATGGAATGAAAGTAAATATCAAAGGTCTTTGATTTGTAGCAATTTCTTACCTTATGACATTGATTTCGGCTTGTGCATTGTCCACAATGATAGCATTGGGCATCTAATTGATTAGGAGGCATTTTGATAATGCTTGGAGAATTGGGTGTAGGTCATTTTCCCTACTTTTTCCAATTACAATGAAGGCAATTGGTATGCCATTGTGCCATTTGTCAAACACCATCAAGGTATACAAAGGGTATTGCAAATAACATGGAACAAATATTATGTTCTGGATTCATAAACAATGATCTTGTCATTACACTTCATTCAATGGAAGAGAAAGGCATACCTTGCTTTAATTCATTCCAAAGGTTGCATCGAATGAAACTAAATTGTGGTCTCCAAATTTGTCCATCATTTCAAACTACCATGGAGTTTGAATTCCGAATGTGAATGGTGTGTCATCTTGGTTTAATAGATTTAAGTCCAAAAGGGCATGTTGGACATAATAAAAAACCAAATCAAGGTTTTTCATAACCCACATTCTAACACTAATGGGATCCTGGGGGTGTTTTTGCCATAACTCATCAACTTTTTTCTTTACCAAGTTTTTGACATCAAATGGGAGCACAAAAGTGTCACAAGTCACAAGTTCATTGTTTAGTGCCATGATCTTGATATAAGCCTTATGATGAGTCGTTATTTGAGCAGGAAAAAGGCCTTGCCTTTAAGTCCCATCAAATGTGCCTTCATACTAATTGATAATTGAGATCCCAAGGCATGGTGGTATCCGAGTAGATCTTTCCCATGACATATTTGGCCATGTTGGTTTTTATTTTCTCCATGTGGGTATACCAAGTGACAAAAACTTGGGTCTAGATATGGTTGTTTGGCAATGAATGTTTTTTGACAACCTTGTTTGATGGCATATTTGACATTGTTTTCCCATTTCAAAATTTGGGTTGTGAATGTTCGTTCAATTTTGGAAATTCATTTAAAGATTTTTTTCCCCTTTTTTTGGCAATAGTATCATTCCTTTTCTTTTGCTTGCATTTTTGTTGTGTAGATAAGAAAAGCTTTCACATGTCTACAAACAAAATGTTGGTTTTATCTCCTAGTCCAAAGTTGTAGGAATATTTGCAAAACAAAGACAATGGCTTTAAATGACCTACCAATGGCAAAAATATAAAAAAATGTCCAAATTGATTTTATGTGAATAGTCTAGAAGTTGCATTAGTGAATCAAATTAAAAATTAGACCCCAAAAGAAAATAAAATCTAAGATACAACATCAAACCCCACATGAAACTAAGGTCTAGCACAAGACATCAAACCCATTTGAAACTAAAGTGTAAGGCTATAACATAAAATATTGCAAGACATCATAACTTGTATGAAAGTAAGGTATAAGGCAAACAATATGATAAATGCTTCACTTTGCAAATAATAAATGAAGATTGCAGGATAGGAAATAATTAGGAGTAATGTTAGATCATAAATAGATGTGAGGTATAGTAGACATTGGAAACAATTAGGGGTGGGTAGAGTTTGCTAGTTAATAGTTTAAAAACAAATGCTTGGATGTTGTTAAATTTTACACAATGGTGCCATGTTGTTTGAAGCTTGAAATTATTAAAGTCATTTGAACTTGGGGCCTACAAAACATATATTTTCACATATGGAACATTTCAAAACTTAGATCTGAAAGAGACAATGAATGGCATCAAACAAATATAAAACAATGCATTGCTTTGGAAAAGGATAACCTTAAGAATAAAATAGCACCTATAAACAAGCGTTACAAAATTTTCTCTAGTGTGTGTCAATGTGTTTGGGGGATTACAAATTTTGTGTTTCGTTGTCCTTCTAAATTTGCAAGGGAACTCAGAATAATTTTGTTCCCTTGGACAAAATCTTTGAGTCGATCCCATGGAATGACTATAATTTCAATGTGATTATAGAGGTCATGCTCGGTTGTGACATGAGGAAGCCAGTTGATATCGTGCTTTTGAAATGGTCCAAAAGGAAGAAATTACACTATCTCCTTCAAAACTTGAATTAAATCCCTTTCCCTTAAAGCAATAAATGGTTCATTCTACAATGTCTTTGTACCTACAACATCCACAATAACTTTGTCATCTTTGCATGCCATTGCAATAATGAAATTTTTTAATCCCACAAATGATCTGCCACTTTGGTTTGGGTACCCTAATTTTTAAAAAAGACTATGGAAGAATTAAAATTTGGGTTGGATGTGAGTTGCAATTGGAAGCTCTTTTCAATCCCAAGTTGAATTGGAATCTAGGCTGAATGGAAGTCTCTAGGTTGAGTGTGGACTCTTGTGTAGTGAATGTGCATTCTTGTGCCAAAATCTACACTAGACATTAAAACCTAAGAGAAACAAAGATTCTGCAAATAGTTAAACATGACAAAGCAAAGGATTAATTTAACCCAAAATCTTCTATTGTAAGCATGGATAGGAAATCGGTTTCCAAATTTCTTTCTTGCAAAGAATCATGTTTTGCAAATGGACTTCAAGCAAACAACAATTTTTTTAAAAAAATTTAATGTTTCAAGTTTGTTGCAAGAAATTTGCAAGGCATGGCAACTTGATGTGTTGGTTTATGTCAAATGTATGGTTGTGGGTTGGCCATGAATCTTATCACAATTAGTTTAATTTTAGACGCAAGATGTGAATCCATAGGTCAAATGTGGTTCTATTGCAGTTGAAATCTATAACTTGTGCAAGTGAAAACCGAAAACATTGAAAGGACTATTTTTAGCTTGTTTTCAAATCTATGCATGTGCGAATTGTCACATAGAACATGGGAGTGTTCTGTAGACGAAAAACTGATTGCAATCAACAACAAATGCTTAATAAGGAACTTGATGGCGTTTTTCAAATGGTGATGGGTAAGACCCCCCCATGGCCAAATGGAAATTTTGGTCGTGTGTTAGGGTTAGGGTGTCTGAGAACAACAACAAATAGAATAGAGCTTGATGGGGGGTATTTAGTGTCTTGCCCCCGCCCCCTTACTAATTAATACATGGGTAGAGTGTTCTTTGTAAAGGGTACTAGGCCAAGCCAAAAATGGTGCCAAACTCTTTTGGGAAGAGAAATCTCATGTAGCCAATGGGAAGGTCCAAGTTTCCAATGTGTTCCTCAACATGTTCTCCATAGCACCTCACTTTTATCCCATATGCTTTGGCAAACGTTGTCCTCCTTTCACCTATATAGGTGGGGCAAAGGGGAGGAACTCTACACTTCAACATAAACAAACCTTCTATTTCGGGGAGTCTCCATAGTTTCATTTTTTTTGACTGATGAGCCAATCAAATTTTCTCATTGAACTTGGGAGGCATCTTATCTATTTAATACAAGACAAGAGGTGAATAGGGAGAGGTTACCAAGGACCCCCAATTTCACCTCTCCTCTCCTATGTATTCATTAGGTGGGCTACCTCATAAGTTCTATTGGGTTTTTTTTTTTTTGGTTTACTATAGGACATTTTGATTGGCCTATCAATATATTAAAAAATCTGAAACTTGGAAGGCTCCCCCAAGATAACAATTTCTATGTGAGGATGGAGTGCATACCCTTGAGAAGGGGAGAACTTTGGGCAAAGGATTCAGGATAAAGTGAGGTGAGATTGAGAACTCAAGAAACCGTTTGAAGAACATCATGGAGAACATGTGGGAACAGGTCATGAACATGATGAGAACCGGGGAAAAAAAAATCTACCCCCGCACACCCCCCCCCCCCCCTTCCTCCAAAAAAAAAAAACAAACAAAAAACACCCCCCATCCACAAT
>Ga0116231_10011058_pt1 | contig 14118 bp, 12 predicted proteins | sample S1TSphgellanicum_2_FD_89695 | JGI IMG/M metagenome (GOLD analysis project Ga0116231, IMG submission 89695) | Host-associated microbial communities from peat moss isolated from Minnesota, USA - S1T2_Fd - Sphagnum magellanicum MG | ecosystem: Host-associated > Plants > Peat moss > Unclassified... | reverse complement strand
CGAGAGCAGGGCCGAGGCGACCGGCTTGCGGCCGCTCGGAACCGCGTCGAGTTCGAAATTGCGCGCCTCGGCCCCACCGCCCGTCGCCGGCGGTGGCGGTGGCGGTGGCGCGGCGTGCGGCGTCGCCGTGTCCTGGGGCGTGGCCGTGCGCACGGGGGCGGCCGGCCGCCGCAAGGCATAGGCGGGTCCGTTCGCAGGGTGCACGTCGAGGCGCGTGATGTTGCCGAGTGGAATATCGATGATGCGCGGGTCGATCCAAAATCTCGGCTCGGTCTCGAACGAGATCGACGGCTCGACGAGCACGCTCTGCGGCCCGCCGACGCGGCGAGCGAAATTCCCGCCCACCGTCGCTTTTCCAATCACGACGGCATGGCTGCCCTGCGGCGTGGCGAGGTCGATTTCCGCGCCGGTCGCGCCGCTCGCGCGTGCATCCGCCACGCCGAGCACGGCGTAGTTCGACGGATCTCGGGTTTTCCGCTCGCGAATCGTCGCGTCGCCGAGCGCGATCAAGAGTTTGCGCAGCTTCGAGACATCGGCCGGATAATGGCCGCGTTGCGCGACCGTCCACGCGTCTCCCGAGCGCTCGAGGCTGACGATGGGTTCGGGCTTCCCTTTGAAGATCGTCACGGCCGTCACGGATCCTAAGTCGGCCGCGAGTCCGGGAATGAGCGCCCCGTCCGTCGGAATGCCGCCTGGCGTGCGCCCGCGCAGCCACAGCGCCACCGAGATCGCGACGAGGGCGGCGAGCGCGAGCCATCCCAGACGGCGCGGAGTCATGTCGAGTGCGCCGGCGACGCCTTGCGCCGGCGACGCCAGGCGAGCGTGCCGATGCCGGCCGCCGACACGAGCAGCGGCATCACTAGGATGTTGAGGATTTTCACGAAGTTTTCGAGTCGGTCGATATCGACGTCGAGGCCTCGCTGCGTTTCGCGCAGCGCCTTGCGCGCCCGGTTCTTCTCGGCCGTGAAGCGCTTGAGCTCCTGTTCCTGCTCGGGCGACAGCATCAACGAGGACTGGTCCTCGCGTTTGCCCTGCAGTTCGGTGAGCTTCGCCTCCGTCTGACGCAGCTCCGCTTGCAGTTCCTGCGCTTTGCTGCGCAGTCGGTCGTCGGCCTGGCGACGCAGCGCCTCGATGCGCTGGAAGGGACGGCTGAAACTCGTGCGCCCGCGAATGCTGATCAGCGCCGTGCTGCCGCCGAGATTGTCGAGTGCATTGGCGACGAAATCCCCGTTGCTCGCGAACGCCTGCGACAGGCGTTGCCCGAACACTTCCCGCGTCTGTACCCACAGATAATCGAGCAGCAGGTCGGTATCCGCGACGATCACGATGTTCGCGGGCGAGCGCGTCTTCGACAGATGCGCGAGCGGCGGACCCGCGTCCGGTTTCGACTCCGTGGGTGCGCCGTTCGGGTAGGCCGAGTCGAGATCACCCGTGATGCGCGCCGCGAGCGCATAGCGCCGGCCGGTCGGTTTGAAACCATCGCGCAGCGTGGCCGGATCGGTAAGCTCGTCGAACCGTGCAGCCGGAATCGGCGCCGCGTCGGTCGAGCTCAACAGCAGCGGCGTGAAGCTCGTCCTCGCGCCGGCGCGCTGCGCCAGCGAGCCGGCCATCGCGAGATTGATCGTGTCGAGTGCGGCCGTGACCACGTCCTTCGAGTCCATGTCGTCGTGATGCAGACCGAGGATGCCGATATGCCGCGTCGGAGGCGAATCCGCGTTGGTGCGCACTTCGAGCCCGAGCGACAGATCGCCAATCACCAGCTTCGGGTCGTAGACGACGCCCCAGTCCGTGAGCAGTGGCTCCAAGTCGGAGGAGCGCTTCGCCGCCGCGGCGCCGCCCATGGAATCCGGACCCGCGCCGTCGGCGCCCGACACGGGGTCGAGGAACAGCAGCACCCGCCCGCCGCGCATGACGAACTGATCGATCGCGTAGAGCGTCTTGGGGGGCAGATCCTTCGGCTGTACGATCATCAGCACGTCGACGTCCGGATCGATGCGGTCCGGATCGCGCGCGACGTTGCGCAGCGTGAAGAGTTGCTCGATCTGCGTCAGGATCGGCCAGGCTTCACCCATCGCGCCGGTCATCGGGTTGAACTGTCCCTGCATGTCGAGCGAACTCAGCAGGCCGACCACGGGTTTTTTCGGCGTGGCGAGATCGTGCACGAGCTTGGCGACGTCGTACTCGAGGAACTCTTCGCGCTCGCTCTGGAAGCTCGGGATCGCGCCGCGGCCGTCCGTGGAGTTCGTGCCCGCCAGCCCGAAATAGATCGGTTCGGCGCCGTTGCCGGTTTGCAGCGGCTCAAGTCCGTATTCGCCGGCGCGGTCCTCATCCTCGGAGAACGGCTGGGGATCGACCAGGGTCAGCCGGATCTTCCCGCCCGATCGGGCCGCGATTTCCTCGAGGAATTCGCGCACCCGTGCGGCATACGGCAACAGCAACGGCGACTCCTTGTCAGCGGCCTCGCGCGAGAAGAAGAAATACAGGTTGATCGGCTCCTTCAACTCGCCGATGACCTCCTTCGTGCCCGGGCTCAAGGTATACAAATGATTCTGGGTCAGGTCCAGGCGCAGGCCCGGAAGCGCGAAGTTCGCGAGCATCACGACGCCCAGGAACAGCACCGCGAGCGCCACCAGGCCGCCGACGCCGAAGCTCGTCTTGCCCCAACCGTTCGCGCGCATGGGGCTACTGGGCCTTCTTCATGTCGAGAACGATCGCGGTGGCCGCGAGCCAGAAGCCGATCAGGGCGGCGAAGTACACGATGTCGCGGATGTCGATGACGCCCTTCGAGATCGCATCGAAATGAGTCAGGAAACTCAAGGACGCGATCGTGTCGACGAGCGCCGCGGGGACGACCCCGCGCACCAGATCGAGCACGAGCGGAAAGCCGGCGAGCAGAAACAGGAACCCGACCAGGGCGGCCGTGACGAATGCGATGACCTGGTTGCGGGTTGCCGCCGACAAGCAGGTACCGATCGCGAGGAAGCCGCCGGCCATGAGCCAGCTGCCGACGTAGGCCGCGAGGATGGTGCCGTTGTCGGGACTGCCCAAGTAATTCACGGTGATCCAGATCGGGAACGTCAACGCCAGGGCGACGCCGGCAAATACCCAGGCAGCCAGGAACTTGCCGACGACCGCCTGCCAGAGGGTCAGCGGCATGGTCATCAGCAGCTCGATGCTGCCGCTATTGCGCTCCTCGGCCCACAAGCGCATCGAAATGGCGGGAATCAGCACGAGATAGATCCAGGGATGCCACCGGAAGAACGGCTGCAGGTCGGCCTGGCCGCGTTCGAAGAATCCGCCCACCTGGAACGTGAACACGGCCGCCAGCACGAGAAAGATCACGATGAACACGTAGGCGAGCGGCGTCGCGAAGTAGCTGCGCAATTCCCGCTTGAAAATCACGACGACCTTGTTCAAAGCGCGGCCCCCGTCATGTCCGCGGCGGGCGCGGCGTCGCGCGGCCCCGGCTGTGTCAGGCCGCGGAACACTTCATCGAGGCGGCCGGTTTCGAGATACAGCTCCGGCACGTCCCAGCCGTTCTGCGTGATCGCCGCGCTGACCGCGGGCAGGGCCCGCGCGCCGCGCTGCGGAATCGCCGTCACGCACAGCGTCGCGGCATCGGACTCCAGCGCGTCGATGTCGGGTAGTCCGCCGAGGATCGGCAGTGCGGCCGTCATCTGCTCTGCGCGCTCGAAGCGCAGGCTCACCGCGTTGTGGTAGCGTGAGCGCGCCTCGAGCGCGCTCGGTGTCTCGTCCGCGACGATGCGTCCCGCTGCGATGATGATCGCGCGGGTGCAGACCTCGTGGACCTCCTCGAGGATGTGGGTCGACACGATGACGAGCTTGTCCTTGCTGAGTTCGTTGATCAGTCGGCGTACTTCGTGCTTTTGGTTCGGGTCGAGGCCGTCGGTCGGCTCGTCGAGAATCAGCACCTGCGGGTCGTGAATCAAGGCCTGAGCGAGGCCGACGCGGCGGCGGAATCCCTTGGACAGTGTCTCGATCACCTGATTCGTGACGGCCTCCAGATTGAGCCGCTCGATCACGATCGCGCGGCGCTCGCGCCGGTGTGCACCCGTCAGATCGCGCAGGTCCGCGACGAAATCCAGGAACTCGCCGACCGTCATCTCGCCGTAGCTCGGCGCGCCCTCCGGCAGATATCCCATGCAGGCTTTCGCCGCGACCGGCGCGCGTTCGATGTCGTGACCACAGACCGACACCTGGCCCGAGGTCGGGGCAATGAATCCGGCGATCATGCGCATCGTCGTCGACTTGCCGGCGCCGTTCGCGCCTAAGAATCCGAGCACTTCGCCGGGCTCGACGACGAAGCTCACGTCGTCGACGGCGAGCTTCTCGCCATAGCTCTTGGAAAGATGAGAGGTCTTGATCATGTGCGGGCCTTCGACGAAGCGGACTTGGAAAAGTTCCCTAGTCTTTCTTGCGCGAAACCCGATCGTCGATCAGGCGCTTGTGATCCTTGAGGATACGCCGCACTTCCGGCAATGGCGGCCGGTCGGCCATGCGCGCGATCAGTTCCGCGAGTTCGTACCACTTGCGTCCCCATTCCATCAAGCGCTCGGCATCGGCGATGACCTGTTCGCTCGCCGCATCCAGCATCGCTGCGGGGGCCGTCGCTTGCGCGGCCTTGGACCGCCGTTCGCTGCGCGCCACGGTGCGCGTGCCCGGCGTCGCGGCGCGCGGTTTCGTCGCCGGATACCGCGGCATTTCCCGCGTGCCGGCGTCGCCGGACGGCGGGGTTTCTACGACCGGCGGGAGTTCTGCGGGCGGTCGGGGTGCGGCGAGCGGTATGAAGCGCTCGATGTGCTCCGCGCCGACCAAATTGGCGAGAAACATCATGGCCTCCATGGCATCGGCAAATCCGGCATCGCCGGCCTGGATGCGCTCCCGCACCTGGGTTTGCAGGGCGATCACTTTCTCCCGCGCGAGGTCGATGATCCAGCGGCTCGGCCGTTGGTGTGGTGGCCAGGCTTGCACGTTCGCATAGCCGGCCGCATCGAGTTCCGTGTATTGCCGATGCAGGTCGAGGCTGCCGAGCCATTTGTCCAGTAATGCGAGAAGTCGTTCGTCGGCAGGTGTGGCCATGTGTCGTCAGCTCCGACCCGCACCCTAAACGATGCGCCGGCCGATGACCAGTGGGGCACGCATGCCGGCGCGGTGCCCTTGCCGGCGGGGGCGCGCATCGGACCCCTCCTTGCCCGGCGGCACGTTAGACTGCGCGCCATGTGTGGCATCGCGGGAATGATCGGATCCGGCGCGCGCGCGGATCTGGTGCGCGAGATGTCCCTGCGCGTGGCGCATCGCGGACCGGATGGCGAGGGGTTGTGGGGCGGGCCGGAGGCGGTCCTTGCGCACCGGCGCTTGTCCATTCTCGATCTCAGCGATGCGGCCCACCAGCCGATGCTGCTCGGCGAGCGCGTGCTCACCTACAACGGTGAATTGTACAATCACGAAGCGCTGCGCGCCGGACTACCGGGTCCCTGGACGTCGACCGGCGATACCGAGGTGCTGCTGCATCTTCTCGCCCGCGAAGGGGCCCCCGCACTGTCCAAGCTCGCCGGCATGTTCGCGTTCGCCCTGTGGGATGGCCGCGCACGGCGCCTGCTCCTCGCACGAGATCGGCTCGGGATCAAGCCGCTGTATTACCGACTCATGCCGGGCGGACTCGCGTTCGCGTCGGAATTGAAAGCCCTGCTCGTCCTCGGCAAACCCGCGGTGGACCGCTCTGCGGTAACGGATTTCCTGTTTCACGGCTACGTGCCGGCGCCGAAGAGCATCTATCAAGGCATCGCGAAGCTGCCGGCCGGACATACGCTGACCTGGGAGCGCGGCCGCGTCACGATCGAACGCTACTGGCATCCGTCGACCGAGTGCGAGGTTCGCTCGCCCGAGGTAGCGCGCGAATCCTTGGATGCCCTGCTCGGCGAGGTCGTCCCCTCCCAGACGGTCGCCGACGTGCCCGTCGGGGTGTTCCTGAGCGGCGGCATCGACTCCGCTCTGACGGCCTATTACCTCGAGCGCCCCCATACCTTCACGCTCGCTTTCGAACGACGTGGCCGTTCGGAGAGCGCCGCGGCACGCCGCGTGGCCACCCATTTCGGCACGGTGCACACCGAAACGACGGCACAGGCGGCCGATTTCGAAACGGCGCTCGCGACGATTCCCCGCCTGTTCGACGAGCCTTTCGGCGACAGTGCGGCCTGGTCGAATTATTTGATCGCAGAGTTTGCCCGGCGTACCGTCACGGTCGCGCTGAGCGGCGAGGGCGGTGACGAGATCTTCTGCGGTTACCCTCGCTACTGGTCCGACGTCGGTGCGCGGTCGACGCCGCTCAATCGGGCGCTCGCGCGCCTGCTGCCGCCGCTCTCGCGGCTCGCGGGATCGATGCAGCGGCGCGCCCTCGAGGGACTGCCGGCGTACGCGGCGGCACTCGGCGGTCTCTCGGCGCTCGAGATTCGCGCCCTGCTCACGCCGGAGTGGCAGGAGCCGGATTACGATCATCTCTGGTTCTACCGCCTGGCCTGGCGACCGGATCTGTCCCCGCTTGCCCGGCTGCGCTGGTTGGACTTGCACACCGATCTCGCCGAGGGACTGCTCACCAAGGTCGACCGAACCAGCATGGCGCACGCGCTCGAAGTGCGGCCGCCGCTGCTCGATCATCGCCTGGTGGAGTTCATGCTGCGTGTCGATCCGCAGATGCTCGTGGATCGGGCTGCGAAGCAGGGCAAACGGCTCGTGCGCGAACTGCTGCGACCGCGCCTGCCGCCGGGGCATCTCGACCAGCCCAAGTCGGGATTCGGCCTGCCGGTACATGCGTGGATCCGGCGCCATCCGCGGCTGCTTGCCGATGCGGTCGAGCGCCTGCGCGCCCGCGGCGTGCTGCGCCGGCGCGTCAGCAGCGAATTTCGCCGCGCCTGGTTCATCCTCGTACTCGACCGCTGGTTCACGGAATTTGAATGAGGTCGACATGATCGGCGGCGGCGCACGCGCGGCCATCACGCCCGCGGCATCGGCGCCGGCGGCGTTTGCGCCGCGCCTGCTGTTCGTGCCTGTCTCGGGTCCTTATGGCATGGGAGAATATGCCCGTTCGCTCAGCATCGCGCGCGCCGCGCAGGCGCGGTGGCCCAAGGCCTCGATCCATTTTCTGCTGAGCCGGGAAGCGCCCTATGCCGCCGCCACGCCGTTCGCGCATACGCTGCTGCCCTCGTCGCCGACCTTTCAGACGCCGGCCGTCACGGCCGCACTCGAGCGCTTCGGTCCGCATCTCGTGGTCTTCGACAACGCGGGCCGCACGGCGCAGCTGCGTGCCGCCCGCCGCGCGGGTGCGCGCATCGTTTACGTCAGCGCGCGGCAGCGCCAGCGCGCCCGCGCCTTCCGACTCTCGTGGATGCGGCTCATCGATGAGCATTGGATCGCGTATCCGGCATTTTTGTCGGGACCGTTGAGCCTGATCGAGCGCGCGAAACTGCGCCTGCTCGCGCGGCCTGCGATTCGCCATCTCGACGTGCTGCTGCCGGCGGCGGACCCTGTACTGCGGGCGGCGCTGCTCGAGCGCATAGGCCTTCCGTCCGGCGGCTTCGCGCTGCTCGTCCCCGGCGGCGCCACCGGACATCCGGGCGCCGCCGACGCCGTGGCGCGCTTCGGTGACGCGGCACGCGCCCTGGCCGCCGCGGGAACCCCGAGCGTGCTGGTCGCTCGGACGGGTGCCGGTGCCGGTGCCGGTGCCGGTGCCGGTGCCGGTGCCGGTGCCGGTGCCGGTGCCGGCGCCGGTGCCGGCGCAGGCGCAGGCGCCGCGGCTTGCGTCGCGCTCGACGCGCTGCCCCAGCACGAACTCGTCGAACTCATGCGCGCCGCGAAGCTCGTGATCGCCAACGGCGGCTCGACGCTGCTGCAGGCCATCGGCTGCGGCGCGGCCTGCGTGGCCGTGCCGATCGCCAAGGATCAGGTCGAACGCGCGCGCCGCTGCGTGCAGGCGCGCCTCGCGGTCGGTGCTGCGCTCGATGCAGGAGCCATCGTCGCGGCTGCGCGCGGCCTGCTCGCGGCGGAGGCGGATCACGCCGCGCTCGCCGCCCGAGCGGCGGCGCTCGAGCTCACGGACGGCATCGAGCTCGCGCTGCGTTCGATGGCAGGACTGCTCGATGCGTAAGCTGCTGCTGCTCGGCTACCAGCCCTCGCAACCGTCCTTCCGGCATCGGATGGAGACGCTCGTCGAGACGCTGCGCGCACGGCGCTGGGAGGTGTGCGTCGAGCGCTTTCCGAGCGGCCGCTACGGACTGCGCACCTGGGAGCGCCGCGCGCTGCTGCGCTCCGCGGACGTCGTGATCCTGCATCAGATCAAGCTGAGCGGCCTCGAAGCGCGCCTGTTCGCGGCGTTTTCGCGACGCCGCGTCTTCGATATCGACGATGCGATCTACGTGCGCAAGCCGCGGCGGCTCGGCGAACCCGCGGACGAGTCGCGGTTTCGCCGCGCCAAGTTCGCGGCGACCTGCCGGTGGGTCGATGTCGTCGCAGCCGGCAACGAGGTCCTCGCCGCCGCGGCGGGTCCGCATGCGCACGAGGTCGTGATCCTGCCGACCTCGATCGATGTCGCGGCGTACGCCGCGGTGCGCGTTCCCAAGGCGTCATTGCCCACGATCGTCTGGATCGGCAGTCCCGAGAATCTCGTTTATCTCGAGATGATCCGGCCGGCCCTCGCGCGCGTTGCGAGCCGCCATCCACAACTGCGCCTGCGCGTCGTGTGTTCCAAATTTCCAGACTGGAGCGACGTCCGGATCGAACCGGTGGCATGGAGCGCGGCGACCGAGATCGGCGCGCTCGCGAGCGCGCACGTCGGCATCATGCCGCTGTCGGACGACGCATGGGCACGCGGCAAATGCGCGTTCAAACTCCTGCAGTACATGGCGGCCTCGCTGCCCTGTGTCGCCTCGCCGGTCGGCGCAAATGCCGCCGCCGTCATCGACGGAGTGACGGGTTATCATGCGGCGGATCTCGATGCCTGGGAGCGCGCGCTACGGCTGCTCATCGAGTCCCCGGCGCTGTGCGCGCGATTCGGCGCCGCGGGACATGCGCACGTCGAGCGCGGTTATGCCATGAGCACGTATCGCGCACGTTATGCCGAGGTTCTGGCGCGGCTTGCAGCCGAGTGAAAGGCGGGTATCCTTGCACGATGTCGCCGTCCCACGTTTATCAGATCCTGAATCACTACACCTCGCCGTCGGCGCTGGATCCGGGATTTCTCGTGCTCGACAACTCCGCGAATCTGCGGCCCGACTGGTACGAATACTGGCCGATGCGCAATTTCCTGCTGTCGCAACCGCTCGACGACGCGGCGTTCTACGGCTTCGTCTCGCCGAAGTTCAAGTTGAAGACGAACCTTTCTGCGGCGGACGCGCATGCCTTTCTGCGCGATGCCGGCGACGCGGACGTCGTGCTGTTCAGTCCCAGCATCCAAAACACGGCCTACCATCTTAACGTGTTCACTCACGGTGAAGCGGAGTGTCCGGGTCTGCTCGCGGTCTCGAAGGACCTGTTCGCGCGGCTCGGGATCGACACGGACCTCGATGCGATGATCTCGGATTCCCGAAATACGGTGAATTCGAATTACTTCGTGGCGAAGCCGCGTTTCTGGCGCGCCTGGCTCAAGATCACCGAGGCGTTGTTCGCCATCGCCGAAACGCCGGGCGATCCGCTCGGCGCACGCCTCTCGGCACCGACGTCGTACCGCGGTCGGGTCGAGACACCGATGAAGATCTTCGTGATCGAACGTATCGCCTCGTGGCTGCTCGCCCACGATCCGGATTTCGTCGTGCGGGTACGGGATCCGTTCGTCGCGCGCAAACGCATCTACAAGCTGCCCGTCGCGATCATCTGCGATGCGCTCAAGATCGCGTACGCGACGACGAGCCGCACCCAGTACCGGGAGATGTTCTGGCTGGTCCAGGGCCTGCATCGATCTTTGAACTGGCAGGTGAGAATCGCCGGCGCACTGCGTTTGCGCAGCGTGCGCCCCTATCTGGAATCGCTCGCGGCGCATTGGATCGACATGTGACGAGCCCGGCCGATTTCTGGCGGGGGCGCGCCGTGCTGCTGACCGGGCACACCGGATTCAAAGGGGCCTGGTTGTGCCATTGGCTGCAAACCTTGGGCGCAAAGGTCACCGGTTTCTCGCTGCCGCCGTCCACCGCTCCCAGTCTGTGGAGCCTGTTGCAGTTGGACACCGCGGCTCCGCCCGGCCGGCGCGATGGCATCCCGCGCGATGGCGTCCTGCGCGATGATGTGTTGCCCGTACGGTCGGTCATCGGCGATCTGCGCGATGCGGCCCTCGTGACCGCGGCCGTGAGCGCCGCCGATCCGCAGGTGGTGTTTCACCTGGCCGCGCAGGCGCTGGTGCGCGAATCCTATCGTGATCCACTCGCCACCTACGCGACCAACGTCATGGGCACGGCGCTGCTGCTCGATGCGCTGCGCCCGCTGCGCCGTCTGCAATGCGTCGTCATCGTGACCAGCGACAAGGTCTACGCCAACGACGGTGAGGGACGGCCGTTCACGGAGGGCGACCGTCTCGGCGGCCATGATCCTTACAGCAACAGCAAGGCGTGCGCAGAATTGGTCGCGGCGAGCTATCGCGAGAGCTTCTTCGCGGGCCGCGCGCCGATCGCGACCGCCCGCGCCGGCAACGTGATCGGCGGCGGCGATTGGTCGCCGGATCGACTCATCCCGGATTGTGTCCGAGCCCTGTCGGCCAACGAGCCGGTGGCGCTGCGCTATCCGGATGCGGTGCGACCGTGGCAGCACGTGTTCGAGCCCCTGTCGGGGTATCTCGCCTTCGCGCAAGCACTGGTCGAAACGCCCGACACGACGCCGCGCGCGCTGAATTTCGGTCCGGATCCGACCGCATTCCGCACGGTGCGCGACGTGGTCACCGGGTTCGGAGCGAGCTTCGGCGGCAAACCCGGCTGGACATCCGCGGCCGGCCCGTCGCCGCCCGAAGCGCGCGCCCTGACGCTGGCCTCGACGCTCGCGCAGTCACGACTGCGCTGGCGCCCTTGCCTGGATTTCGACACCTCGCTGGCCTGGACCGCGCAGTGGTACCGGGCCTATACCGCCGGCGAGGACATGGCCGCCGTGTCGGGCGCACAATTATCGCAGTATCGGAATCTCGAGAGCACCCACCCATGAAATGTGTGATTCTGGCCGGCGGCAGGGGAACTCGTATCGCCGAGGAATCCAACACACGCCCGAAGCCGATGGTCGAAATCGGCTCGCGGCCGATCCTCTGGCACATCATGAAGCTGTATGCCTCGTTCGGCGTGTCGGACTTCATCGTCTGTCTCGGCTACAAGGGCTACATCGTCAAGGAGTATTTCGCCAATTACTTCCTGCATCAGGCCGACGTCACGTTCGACATGACGGCGAATCGGGTGGCGTACCACGACTGCCGCAGCGAACCCTGGCGCGTGACCTTGGTCGACACCGGCGAGGAGACGATGACGGGGGGGCGGCTGCTCAAGGTCGGCAAGTATCTCGATCCGCTCGAGCCGTTCTGCATGACCTACGGCGACGGTCTCGCCAACATCGACATCGGTGCCGAACTCGACTTTCACCGCGCCGAAGGGCGCCTGGCGACGGTCGCCTGCGTGCGTCCGCCGGCCCGCTTCGGGCGCATCGTCATGCAGGGCAATCGGGTCCTGTCGTTCGAGGAGAAGCCGCAGTCGGAGGGCGGCCTCATCAACGGCGGCTTCTTCGTGCTCGATCCGCGGGTGCTCGGCCTGATCGGCGGCGACGACGTCGTCTGGGAGAAGGAGCCGATGGAAACCCTCGCCGCGCAGGGGCAGCTCTCGGCGTGGGTCCATCGCGATTTCTGGCAACCCATGGACACGCTGCGCGACAAGCAGACGCTCACGGCCTTGTGGGAGAGCGGTGCCGCGCCCTGGAAGCGATGGGAAGGGTGAGCCGTCCATGGTAGGCCCGGTCGCCGGGTGCCGCGCCTGCGGCGGCGAACTCATCGTCACGATGGCCGATCTCGGACTTCAGCCCCCGTCGAACGCGTTTCTGGCATCACCCGCAGCGGTCGCGAACGAGCGGCGCTATCCGTTGCGGGCCCGCGTGTGCGGCGCCTGCCGGCTCGTGCAGGTCGATTACGACGTCGATCCGAAGGAGTTGTTCGGCGACTACGTTTACTTCTCGTCGTACTCGGACGACTGGCTCGAACACGCGCGCGACTTTTGCCGGATGGCGCGGCGGCGCTTCGCGCTCGATGCCGGCAGCCTCGTGGTCGAACTCGCGAGCAACGACGGGTATCTACTCAAGAATTTCGTCGAGCAGGGAATTCCCGTGCTCGGCATCGATCCCTCCGAGACGGTGGCCGCCGCCGCGCGGCGGGTCGGCGTGCCGACGCTGGTCGAGTTCTTCGGCGCCGACGTGGCGCGGTCGCTGGCGCGGGCCGGCCGCCAGGCCGATCTGATCATCGGCAACAACGTGCTCGCGCACGTGCCTGCGCTCAACGATTTCGCCGCCGGTATCGCCGTGCTGCTCAAGCCCAAGGGCTGGGTCACGATCGAATTTCCGCATCTGCTCGAATTGATCGAGCACGTCGAATTCGACACGATTTACCACGAGCATTATTCCTACCTCTCGCTGTATGCGCTGGAACGCGTGTTCGCACGTTGCAACCTGCGCATCGTCGACGTCGACACACTGGTCACGCATGGCGGATCGCTGCGGATCTATGCGACGCACGCGGCGCGGACGGACGTCGTGGAAACGGCGGCGCTCGCCGAGGTGCGGCGGCGCGAGGCCGACGCCGGTTTGGGCGGACTCGACGCCTACCGGAATTTCGCCGCGCGTGTCGAGGCCTGCCGGGACTCGGTCGCGGACTTCTTCGCACGGGCGCGGCAGGAGTCCCGGCGCGTCGCGGCCTACGGAGCGGCGGCCAAGGGCAACACACTGCTCAACTACTGCCGAGCCTCGCCGGCCGACATCGAATTCGTCGCCGACCGCAACCCCCACAAACAGGGCAAGCTGCTTCCAGGCACGCACATACCGGTGGTCTCGCCCGAAGAACTGCTGCGCCGCCGCCCCGATTACGTGCTGATCCTGCCGTGGAATCTCGAGGGCGAGATTCGCAGGCAACTCGCCGCCGTCGAGGAGTGGGGCGGCCGCTTCGTCACTCCCGTGCCGCTGATTCGGGTGATCGAATGATCTTCACCGCGACACCGCTCGCGGGAGCCTTCATCGTCGACGTGGAACCTCATTCCGACGAGCGCGGACTATTCGCGAGGACCTATTGCGCGGAGGAATTTCGCGCCCGGGGACTCGCCGATGCGATGCCGCAAATCAGCGTGTCCTTCAATGCGCGGCGCGCCACGCTGCGCGGCATGCATTACCAGGCGTCGCCCCACGAGGAGGACAAGCTCGTGCGCTGCACCGCGGGGGCGATCTTCGACGTGATCGTCGACATTCGGCCGGGATCCGCGAGCTACAAACGCTGGTTCGGCGCCGAACTGACGGCCGATAACCGCCGCGCCGTCTATGTGCCGAAGGGCTTCGCGCACGGGTTTCTCAGCCTGCACGATGCCAGCGAGGTGCTCTATCTCATGTCCGTCCCAGAGGTGGCCGCAGCCGGACGCGGCTTTGCCTGGAACGACCCGACCATCGGCATCGACTGGCCGCTCGAACCGCTCGTGATGTCCGCCCGCGACGCGATCCAGGCGCCGTTCGATCCGGCGCAGCGATGACAATGGGACGGGTCCTGGTGACGGGCGCCACCGGCTTCATCGGGCGCTGGAGCGTTCCTGCGCTGCTGCGTCTCGGCTACGAGGTGCATGCGGTCAGCTCGGGCACAGGGGCGCCGGCGGCCCAAGCGGACGCGGTCGCAGCGCACGGCGGGAAGCGCGCCTCCTGGCACGCCGCGAATCTGCTCGACGGCGCATCGATCGAGCGTATCGTCGATGCCGTGCGGCCGAGTCATCTGCTGCATTTCGCCTGGATTGCGACACCCGGCGTGTACTCTACGAGCGCCGACAACGAGCGCTGGCGCCGCGCGAGCGAATGCCTGTTCGACCGCTTTGTCGCGGCGGGCGGCCGGCGCATCGTCGCGGCCGG
>Ga0116231_10011057_pt1 | contig 14119 bp, 12 predicted proteins | sample S1TSphgellanicum_2_FD_89695 | JGI IMG/M metagenome (GOLD analysis project Ga0116231, IMG submission 89695) | Host-associated microbial communities from peat moss isolated from Minnesota, USA - S1T2_Fd - Sphagnum magellanicum MG | ecosystem: Host-associated > Plants > Peat moss > Unclassified... | reverse complement strand
GCCATCCGCAAAATCGAAGAGGCGGTTGCCAGCGGCGATAAGGCAGCGGCACGCAGCGCCTTCCAGACGGCGCAGCCGGAACTGCAGCGGGCGGTGACCAAGGGCGTGCTGAAGGCCAATGCTGTATCCCGCAAGCTTTCACGTCTTTCCGCCCGCGTTAAGGCCGTTCAAACGGCCTAAATTCGCCGGGCTTTAAGGCGGGTTTTTTCTCCGGCCGCAGGCCGGAACGATATCAAACCCGAATGTTATTCCAAGTGGCGCTGATGGTTCCGGTTTTTGGAACGATCGGCGCCATTTTTTTGCCGGAACCGGCGCGGCGAACCGCAGCATGCGATGCTGCTGAATAAATTCTGCTTTCCGAATCCGCCTGAATTTACGGCTTATTCCCTGCGCGTCAGTGGCTTGTTGATGGGTCCTTGGAAATTGAATGCTTGCACCCGCGGGGCGTGATGACTTAAACACGGCGGCTTACAATATTCATCTGGAAAATCATTCTGGCCCCGTTTGTGCGATCCCAAGTTCGGTTTGGAAATTGCGATCAGCGTAAAGCGAGGAAGAGCTCGATCAACCCGGATGAGAACAGGCTGGGGCAGTGCTGGGAATGAATTTCGGAGTCAATTCTGCACGGGAAGATGAAGCGGTGACCCGTTCCATGAGCGACTCTCCACCAGACGGAAATTTGGCCAATCAATGGGCCTCGGTTCGAACCAAATTACAGCAAGAGGTCGGCGACGTTGAATATCGCACCTGGCTGAAACAGGTGGCGCTCGGCGGCCTGAATGGTGACGAGCTGTTGCTGATGTTGCCGACGCGCTTCCTGCGGGACTGGGTGAGCAAGGAATACGGGGCATTGATCGTCGCCCTCTGGCAGGTGGAAAATCCGGCGATCCGCGGCGTTGAAATCCGCACCCAGCCGGCGCGCGGGACCGCGCCCAATCTGGCTGAGCCAATCCAGCCCGAGGCCAACGGCCACGCTGCCCTTATTGCCGGCGGTGGCCTGCATGCGCGCCCGGAAACGCGCCATGAGCAGCGCGCCGACGTTCAGGCGCCGCTTGATCAGCGATTCACCTTTGATACGTTTGTTGTAGGTAAACCCAACGAGTTTGCTTATGCCTGCGCCAGGCGGGTGGCGGAATCTCCGGCCATGCAAGGTTTTAATCCGCTGTTTCTGTATGGCGGCGTCGGCCTTGGAAAAACCCATCTGATGCATGCCATCGCCTGGGAGCTGTCATCGCGTTCGCGCGCCGGCAACGCGGTGACGGTGGCGTATATGTCGGCCGAAAAATTCATGTATCGTTTCATTAACGCATTGCGGAATCAGTCCACGCTTGAGTTCAAAAACGAACTTCGCAGCGTCGATGTGTTGATGATCGACGACCTGCAATTCCTGATCGGCAAGGACAATACGCAGGAAGAGTTTTTTCACACCTTCAACGCGCTGGTCGATGCGGGCAAGCAGATTGTCATTTCCGCTGACAAGTCGCCTTCCGATCTTTCCGGGCTTGAGGATCGTCTCAGAACCCGTCTTGGTTGCGGAATGGTCGCCGACCTGCACGCAACGACCTACGAGCTGCGGCTCTCGATCCTGGAGGCGAAAGCCAATCGCGCCCGGGTTGAAGTGCCGGCCAAGGTGATGGAGTTTCTGGCCCATAAAATCACCTCTAACATCCGTGAGCTGGAGGGCGCGTTGAACCGTCTGGTCGCCCATGCCAATCTGTTCGATCGGCAGATCACGCTGGAAACCGCGCATGAGGTGCTGCACGATGTGCTGCGCGCGTTTGACCGCCGCATCACCATCCAGGAAATTCAGAAACGCGTCGCCGAACATTGGAATATCCGCATCGCCGAGATGTCGTCGGCGCGGCGCTCGCGCAACATCGCCCGGCCGCGCCAGGTTGCGATGTATCTCGCCAAGCAGCTCACCAGCAAAAGCCTGCCCGATATCGGCCGCCATTTCGGCGATCGCGATCACACGACGGTGATGCATGCGGTTGCCCGGGTCACCGCGCTGATGACCACCGACGCCGCCTTTGCCGAGGATGTCGAGTTATTGCGAAGGATGCTGGAGTCCTAAGCCTCCGCGCCCCCGCCATCCACGCCTTGGCTTTCAAGGCCTGGCGCTGGCATGGGTCACCCCCCGTGCAAAGGTATTACTGGCTGGCCCAGATGATGCGGTGGATCCAGATAATGCCGCCAACCGCGAAACTGAGGCTGGGATAGTCCGGGTTCAGGCTGGCGAGCTCAATGCGCGTCGCCGTCCGCTTGGCGAGCAGCTTGGCCATCACCGCACCTTCGGCTGAACGGGCCACCACCCGGTCGCCAACCCGCACCGGGGCGGCGGGCGAGACGATGATGCTGTCGCCGGCGCGGTAGACCGGCTCCATGGACTCCCCGGAAATCGTCAGCGCATAGGCATGCGCATCGCCGGTCTGCGGCAATTCCACCTCGTCCCAGCCAGCCCCCGCCGGATAGCCGCCATCGTCAAAAAAGCCGGAGCCGCCGGCCTGGGCCAATCCGATCAGCGGTATCTTGGTGCGCGGGCGGGACCGGCCCTCCGGGATCGTCCTTGCGCCCAGAACCAGTGCGGTGAAATCCGCCAGCCCGGCCCCGGTGGCGTTCAACACCTTCGAGAGGCTTTCGGTCGAAGGCCAGCGGTTGCGGCCATCCGCGGTGCCGCGCTTGGACATGTTGAAACTGGTGGGATCAAGCCCGGCCTTGCGGGCCAGTCCGGACGGGGAGAGCCCATGCTCCGCCGCCAGAGTGTCAATTGCCCGCCAAACGTCATCATGCCGCATCGAATAACCTTTGTTCTATCTTCAGCTACTTGCACCATTTCCCTTGGCTGCGGAAGAATAAATAGGAATTTTATCCGTTTTCGCTTGTCAAAAGGATTCGTTTCGCTATATGTTCTTATTATGTTCTCGTATATTCAACCCGCAGGAATTCTCTTGACTCAGACCACAACCTTAAATAGATTTCAAGTGCCGACGAGCGCGGTTTCCGCTCGCCGTCCGGTGATTGCAAGCGCCAGTTCCGTTTCGGCGGGGCGCGACCGGATGATTATCCACACCCCTAAGCGCAACTAAGGGCCGGTCCCTCGGGGCCGGCCCATTTTTTAGGCCGCGCGATCATCCGCCGTTGAACAATCCTCAAACCAAGGAACCCAAAATCATGGCTTTTTCCCTCCGCAACCTGTCGGTCCTCGCCTACGCCAATGGCTTCACCCTGTGGCATTATAAATCCGGCACCGACCCGCTGGCCCGCGCCACAACCAAAGGCTACTTCGCCGACGCCGCCGACCTGCTGGCCGCCGGCGACATGGTCATGCTGACCGCCGCTGAGGGCGGCAAAATCGCGACGATTGCCGGGGCGGGAAAGGCGATCTCGCTCGCACCTTTATGCTAGCTCGTAACGTGGGGTGCATTTCAGCGCCCCACCCTAGGGCTTGGTTACCCTTCAAAATTATCGGCCACCCAGCGGTCCAATAGCCGCACGCCGAACGCGGTCGCGCCTTTCGGCGTGGTCGGGGCGTCCTTCGACGCCCAGGCCATGCCGGCGATGTCCAGATGCGCCCAGGGTTTGCCGTTGACGAAACGTTGCAAAAACTGCGCGGCGGTGATCGAACCGCCGGCCCGGCCGCCGCCGATATTCTGCACATCGGCAATCGGCGAATTCAGATTCTTGTCGTAGCTTTCACCCAGCGGCGCCAGCGGCATGCGCCACAGACCTTCGCCGGTCGCCTTGCCGGCGGCGATGAGCTTATCGGCCAATTCGTCATCATTGCTGAACAGGCCTGCATATTCGTGGCCCAGCCCGACAATGATCGCGCCGGTCAAGGTTGCCATATCCACCATATATTTCGGCGAGAAGCGTTGCTGCGCGTAATACAGCACATCCGCCAGCACCAGACGTCCTTCCGCATCCGTATTCAAAATTTCGATGGTCTGGCCTGAATAGGATGTCACCACGTCGCCCGGCCGGGTGGCGGTGCCGGACGGCATGTTCTCCACCAGCCCGATCAGGCCGATCGCATCGACCTTCGCCTTGCGTCCGGCGAGCGCTGCCATCAGCCCGGTCACCGCACCGGCGCCGGCCATGTCCCATTTCATATCTTCCATGCCGGCAGCGGGTTTTATCGAAATCCCGCCGGTATCGAAGGTCACACCCTTGCCGATAAAGGCGATCGGCGCCTTCGGCTTTTTCTTCTTTGCCTCATCCTTCGCACCGGCGCCCAGCCACTGCATCACCACCATGCGCGATTCCCGCGCGGTGCCGAGGCCGACGCTCAGCAGCGAGCCGAAGCCGAGTTTTTCCAGATCCTTCTTGGTGAAAATCTCCACCTTCACGCCGAGTTTTTTCAACGCCTCGGTACGATCGGCGAATTCTTCCGGGTACAGAACATTTGCCGGCTCGGTCACGAGATTTCGGGTCAGCTCGACGCCCTCGGCCACCGCTTGCAGCGGTGCGTAGGCGGCTTTTGCCTTGGCCGGATCGGCCACCAGAATTTTCAGGCTGGCCAGCTTCAGCTTCTCATCGTCCTTTTGCGTGGTCCGGTATTTATCGAACCGGTAGCCCCGCAGCCGCGCGCCAAGCCCGATATGCGCCGCCGATTTCTCATCCAGCGTATCGGCCAGAACCGCCGCCGCCGCCTCCTTGGCCAACGCCACCTGCACCGCGCCGCCGAATTCCTCGGCCAGGCGCGGGCTGAACCCTTCGGTTTTCCCGAGCCCGATCGCCAATACCCGCTTCAGCCCGGCCGGCCCGTACAGGTTGACGGACTGGCCCTTTTTGCCGGTGAATTCCGCCGCCTGCAGCGCTGCCGTCAGGCCGCCGGATAACAGCTTGTCCAGCGCGGCCCCCTGGCCCGAGAGCGCGGCGCCCTCGGCCAGCGGCACCACGACAACGCCGGTCTTTGGCAAGGCGGCCTTGGCAAACGCAATATCCAGCATCCATGTCTCCCGAATTTTGTTGGTAATCTTACCATAACAGCGTCCCTGGCCTTGGCGAGGGGGCGCCCTCGGCCTAACAGCCTGGACCCATGGACCAACCCATGGACGATTTCGCTCTGGTTGAGCTCGCGGTCAGGCTGGCCGAGGCGGCGGCCGCCGAAATCCTCGCGATTCGGCAAGCCGGTTTCTCGGTGCAGCAAAAGGCCGACCACTCGCCGGTCACGCTGGCCGACCGCCGCGCCGAACAGGTCATCCTGCAGGGCCTGCGGGCCGCCACCCGCATTCCGGTGATCGCCGAGGAAGAAGTGGCGGGCGGGAAGATCACCGAGCCCGGAGCGGAATACTGGCTGGTCGACCCGCTTGACGGCACCCGGGAATTTGCCGCCGGCCGGGCCGAATTCGCGGTCAATATCGGCCTGGTCCGCAACCACCAAGCGGTGCTGGGCGCGGTGGCCAATCCGCTGCTGCATGAAGTGCATTACGGCATCGTCGGTGCCGGCGCCTGGAAGCGGTCCGCAGCGGGCATATCGCCCATCTCGGCCCGGCGGGCGCCGCCCGAAGGCCTGACGGTCATGGCTTCCCGGCATTACCGGAATGACCCGAAACTTGCGGAATTTCTCTCCCGCTACAAAATCGCTTCGCTCACCAATATCGGCTCATCGCTCAAATTCTGTAAACTGGCGGAAGGCCTGGCCGATTTCTACCCGCGGCTGGGACGGACCATGGAGTGGGACACCGCCGCACCCCAGGCCGTGCTGGAAGCAGCCGGCGGCAGCACCCGGACCTTCGATGGCCGGACCCTGCTTTACGGCAAGCCGGGATGGGAAAATCCGGGCTTTCTCTGCCATGGGCTGCAATAGGCCTGGCCATTCTTCGGGACCCTCAGCCGGTTGCCGATAAAACGACGAAAAAACAATGGTACTGGCGAGAATCTCTAAGTTGTGAGATGACGTGTTACGCTTCTGTTACCGATCTCTTGCCGCCTAAAACTTATTCGGCTTATGACGAGGAAAATGCGAGGGTTTATGCGCAATTTCGGCTATTACATGGATTTTGTCGTGTTCCCGGTCGTGCTCCCGGCCCTGGTGGTTATTGCGCACCGCTATGGCGGCGCAATCCGGCCGTTGGAGACCACCGGCGCAATATTCAGCGGCATCTTCTTCTGGACCTTTCTTGAATACGCCATCCACCGCTTCATCCTGCATAACGGCCTGATTTTCTCAGCCGACCATGACGCTCATCACGCCGCCCCGAAAGCCGAAATCGGCACGCCTACCTGGCTGACATCTCTGATCATGGTGTTCGGCATCTACCTCCCCGCGGTCCTGGTGTTGCACCTGGGGCTCGGCCTGATGTTCGGCTTCGGGGTCACCTTCGGCTATCTGGTATACAGCTTCGCCCATTACAGCCTGCATCAGTGGAACGTCAGCAATGACGGATTATTCTACAACTGGAAACGCCTCCACGCGCTGCACCATTTTGTCGCGCAGGACGGAAATTTTGGCGTCACCAGCAGCCTGTGGGACCATGTTTTCGGCACCGTCGTGACGAAAAAGCGCGGCTATTTGGCTGGGAATAATTAATTAGGGAAGCGGTTCTTTTTTGAAAAAAAGAACCAAAAAACTTTTTTGACCCTCGGGCTGGGGCGTTGGCGAACGCCCGCCCATGGCCCAGAGAACAAAAGTCTTTTTGCTTCTTTTTCTTCAGAAAAAGAAGTGCTTAGCCTTGCCCTAAGCGGGTACCTTTGCTGCTTTTCGCAATCCCGCGGCCAGGGCTGCGACGTCTTCCAGCACTGTGGCGACGTTGGTGGCGCAGAGTTTTTCGATGAGTGCCGAGGCGACGATTGCGGCGTCTGCGTAGCCGGCGATGGTGGCGGCCTGTTCCGGGGTACGGACGCCAAAGCCGACCGCGATCGGCAGCGAGGTGGCGCGGCGGATGCGGGGGATGTCGCGGGCCAGGTCGGCGGCGGAAGCGGTGCGGGTACCGGTAATGCCGGTGATGCTGACGTAATAGACAAAGCCCGAGGAGCCGGCGAGCACTTTGGGCAAGCGTTCGTCGGAGGTGGTGGGCGCGATCAGCCGGATCACGTCCAGGCCGTTCCGCGCCGCGCCGGGGAGCAGCAGATCGCATTCCTCGGTCGGCAGGTCGACGACGATCAGGCCGTCGACGCCGGCCTTGGCGGCGTCATGGGTGAAGGCGTCGACGCCGTAGGACAGGATCGGGTTCAGATACCCCATCAGCACCAGCGGCGTATGGTCATTGCCTGCCCGGAATTCCCGGACGATGGCGAGCACGCCGCGCAGGCTGGCGCCGGCATCGAGCGCGCGGCGGCCGGCGGCCTGGATGGTTGGCCCGTCGGCCATGGGGTCGGTGAAGGGGACGCCGATTTCGATGATATCGGCGCCATGCGCCGCCATGCCGTTCAGGAGCTCGATGGTGGTGGCGCGGTCGGGATCGTATGCCTCGACGAAGGGGATCAACGCGGCGCGGCCTGCTTCCCGCAGAGCCCTGAAGACGCCGGCGATCCGGCTCATAGTTTGACGCCCAGATGCTCGGCGACGGTGAAAATATCCTTATCGCCGCGGCCGCAGAGGTTCATCAGGATGATTTTATCCTTCTCCAATGCCGGCGCCAATTGGGTGACGTAGGCCAGCGCGTGCGCCGGCTCTAGCGCCGGGATAATGCCTTCGGTGCGGGTGCAAAGCTGAAAAGCCTCCAGCGCCTCGTCATCGGTGATCGCAACATATTCCACCCGGCCGATATCGTGCAGCCAGGAATGTTCAGGACCGATGCCCGGGTAATCGAGCCCGGCCGAGATCGAATGCGCTTCCAGGATCTGCCCGTCCTCGTTTTGCAGCAGATAGGTCCGGTTGCCGTGCAGCACCCCGGGCCGCCCGCGTGAGAGTGAAGCGGCGGTGGCGCCGGAATCCAGCCCATGTCCGGCCGCCTCGACGCCGATCAGCCGCACCGAGGGGTCATCGAGAAAGGGGTGGAAAAGGCCGATGGCGTTCGAGCCGCCGCCGATCGCGGCAATTGCCACGTCCGGTAGCCGGCCTTCGGCTTCCTGCAACTGGGCTTTGGCTTCCTCGCCGATCACGCATTGGAAATCGCGCACCATGGCGGGGTAGGGGTGCGGGCCGGCGGCGGTGCCGATGATGTAGAAGGTGTCCCGCACATTGGCGACCCAGTCGCGCATGGCGTCGTTCATCGCGTCCTTCAGCGTGGCGGCGCCGGAATTTACCGGCACCACCTCGGCACCCAGCAGCTTCATGCGGAATACATTGGGCTTCTGCCGTTCGACATCGACCGCGCCCATATAGATGGTGCAAGGCAGCCCGAACAGCGCGCAAACCGTTGCGGTTGCGACGCCGTGCTGGCCGGCGCCGGTCTCGGCGATGATGCGGGTTTTGCCCATCCGCCGGGCGAGCAGAATCTGGCCGATGCAATTATTGATTTTATGGGCGCCGGTATGGTTCAGCTCGTCGCGCTTGAAGTAGATTTTGGCGCCGCCCAGCGCCGCGGTCAGGCGCTCGGCAAACCACAAGGCGCTCGGCCGGCCGACATAATGCTTAAGGTAGTAGTCGATCTCACTCTGAAAGCTCGGATCGGCCTTCGCGGCCGCATAGGCCGTCTCCAGTTCCAGGATCAGCGGCATCAGCGTTTCGGCGACGAAGCGGCCGCCGAACGCGCCAAAACGGCCGCTTCCATCCGGGCCGGAACGCAGAGAGTTCTTGAGTAGTTCGTTCATATACAGGCTTTAGCGCAGGCGGATGCCGGGATAAAGACCGGAAACCGTCGAGCGCGGACAAAGACGGCCGATCCGGCGGTCTCGCGATGGGTTCGGTTGATATTTGAGCTGATGCAGAGAACTTCCCGCGACGTCGCTACTGCACGTGAAAACCGCCTAAGGTTGAGCATGAAGAGAGTTTAACAGAGACGTAATGCAAGGCTGCTGGCGTTTTGCTTGCCCTGCGGTTGCGGCGTCCCCAACTAAATTACGCGACTGATCCAAAAATGGGTGGACGGCAGCACCATTTTACGTAACATCGACGGAAATTGTGACGACGCCCCAGTATTCTCTGTGTCACTGCCCAGGTCGGAATTAGGAAATGCCTTCAGATAACACCGAAGACCCGGACAGAACGCTTTCGATCGGCAAATCCGCCGCCAAAGCGCTATGGCAATCGTTCAGGGAAGATTGGGCAAACCGGCAACTGACTGTGGAATATCAGCCGCAGATCAGCCTGATTTCCAAAAAGATCGTCAGGTTCGAGGCCTTGTTGCGCTGGCATCACAAAACCAGGGGCAAGATCTCCGCGAACGATTTTATACCGTTTGCGGAAGAAAACGGCATGATCGGCGAGATCGGCCAATGGGTGCTCGAGCGTGCTTGCGCCGACGCAATGACCTGGCCGGCCGATATCGGTGTTGCCGTCAATGTTTCGGCGACGCGGCTGCATGATCCGGCTTTGCCGGGGATTGTCAAAAATGCGCTGCTGCGTTCCGGCCTGCCGGCATCGCGGCTGGAACTCGAAATTACCGAAACGGCGGCGATCGCGCTTGACACTGAAAGTTTTGAAATTCTCACGGCATTGCAGGAATTGGGCGCGCGCATCACCGTTGACGATCTGGATGTCGGCCAGTCATCGATTCGCTATTTGCTGGAGTTTCCTTTCAATAAAGTGAAAATGGATGCCTCCTACACGGCGCTGCTTGGGCAGTCCGGAAGGCGCGGTGAAACTGCGCTGGTGATCATGCAGATGATTGCAGGCTTGTGCCATCGCCTGAATATCGTTTGCCTGGCGGAAGGCGTTGAGACCGTTGAGCAACTTGTGATGGTCATGGGCGCAAATTATAACGAGGTGCAGGGCTATCTTTTTGGCCGGTCGGTTCCAGCCAACAAGATCAGTTCGGTGCTGGCGAATTTTGAGGATGCCTGGAAAAAATTCGGATTGCCAGCGGAACGTTCCGCCGCGGTCAGCCCTTGATCCCTGCAGGTCAGCCGATTCGGCGAATGACGTCATCAGCATCACCACCCCGGAACTGAACGAGCCGCGACCCGAGATCGTCGATGTAAATCCGGCCTTTCCGGAACAAGATCCACCGGACGTGATTATCGCTCCAGGCCTTGGCGTACCCAGCGCCCATGTCCCAGCGTAAAAAAGTCTTTTTGCTTCTTTTTCTTCAGAAAAAGAAGTTCTTCTATTCCAATAAAACACTCACCGGCACGTGGTCCGAGGGCTGGGTCTTGGCGCGCTCGGCCTTATGGATGGTAATGCCGGTCAGGCGTTCGGCGATGCGCGGTGAGAGCAAGGCGTGGTCAATGCGCAGGCCGATATCGCGGTCCCAGGCGCCGGCCTGATAGTCCCAGAAGGTGTACAGGGTCTCATGGGGGTATAATGCCCGCAGCGCGTCGGTCAGGCCGAGCCAGATCAGCGCGTTGAACGCCGCGCGGGTTTCCGGGCCGACCAGCGCGTCGGTTTACGATAGGGCGCCGGGGGCGTAGTCGGCATCGGTGGGGCAGACATTATAATCGCCGGCGAGGATGAAATCCTGATCGTCCTCCAGCATCGCGGCGGCGTGTGCGCGCAGCGACGCCATCCATTCCAGCTTGTAGGCATAGCCGGCATCGCCGCCGGAATTGCCGTTGGGCAAATACAGATTGCCGATGGTGAGCCCATCCAGGTGCGCTTCGATATAGCGGGCATGGCTATCAGCATCGCTCATGAAGGGCAGTTTGCGATGGTTTATCCGGATTTCCGGGCGGTGCAGGATGGCAACGCCGTTATAGGATTTCTGGCCCGAGATTGCCGACTTATAGCCGGATTCGGCGAATTTCAGGGCCGGGAACTGGTGCTCCTCGCATTTGATCTCCTGCAGCAGCAGCAGGTCAGGGTTCTCGCGCGCGATAAAATCCGCGATATGGGCCTCGCGGGTGCGGACAGAGTTGACGTTCCACGTGGTAATCTTAATCGACAGAGAAGGACGTTCCGCAGCCGCAGGAGGAGGTGGCGTTCGGGTTTTGCACCGCGAAATGCGCGCCCATCAGCGTGTCCTTGTAATCGAGTTCCGAGCCGGCCAGCAGGTCCAGGCTGGCCGGGTCGACGAAAACCGTGGCGCCATGCGCCGAGATGATCAAATCATCGGGGTTTTGCGCGGCCGTCAGGTCGAATTTATACTGAAAGCCGCTACAGCCGCCGGCCAGCACCTCCACCCGCAGCGCCTTGGCCTGCGGGTCGGCGCTGAGGATTTCGGCAACCTGCCGGGCGGCGGCTTCGGTCAGCCGGAACGGGATCGCGGGCGCCAAGGTTTCACTCATCTGGTGCATATAGCGCGTTCGAAGGTTGGATTGAAGGCCCGCATGCGTGTATGCCAGCCAGCATGAATTTAGCCCCCTATGCGGTGCGCGAGGAAACCTCCCGCGGCCGCCTGCACGCCGAGCCGAAGCCGGCCGATCGCAGCGCCTATCAGCGCGACCGCGACCGTGTCGTGCATTCCTCGGCATTCCGGAAACTGCAGTATAAAACCCAGGTCTTCGTCACCCGGGAGGGCGATTTCTACCGCACCCGGCTGACCCACAGCCTGGAAGTTGCGCAGATTGCCCGCAGCCTGGCGCGCAGCCTGGCGCTGGACGAGGACCTGACCGAGGCCTTGGCGCTGGCGCATGACCTTGGCCACCCGCCTTTCGGCCATGCCGGGGAGACCGGGCTGGACCAGGCCCTGAGCGAATTCGGCGGATTCGACCATAACGCGCAGAGCCTGCGGGTGGTGACGCTGCTGGAGCATCGCTACGCCGCCTTTGACGGGCTCAATCTGACCTGGGAGATGCTCGAGGGGTTGGCCAAGCATAACGGCCCGGTGACGGCGCCGCCTGCCTATGTCGCGCAATTTGACGAAGAATTCCCGCTGGACTTGTGGCGCCATGCCTCGGCCGAAGCCCAGGTTGCCGCCTTCGCCGACGATATCGCCTATAATGCGCATGACCTGGATGACGGGCTGCGGGCGAAACTCTTCACCTTGGCGGATATCGAGGCATTGCCGCTGGTCGGCGAGGCGCTGGCCAAGGCCAGAACGCTTACCGCCGATGAGAAGCGCATCCGCCATGAGATGACGCGCCGGGTGATCAACTGGATGATCCATGACGTGATCGTCGAAAGCCAGGCGCGCCTGCAGGCGCTGGCGCCACCGGATGTTGAGGCGATCCGCGATGCCAAATCGCCGGTGATCCTGTTCAGCGAGAAACTCGCGGCGGCCAATACGGCGATCAAGGCGTTTCTGTTCGAACGCATGTACCGGCACTGGCGGGTCAACCGGATGAGCCATAAGGCGCAGGCTGTGACGAAAACGCTCGGCAGCCTGCTGCTGGCCAAGCCGGAATTGCTGCCGGACGATTGGCGCGGACTGGCGGGGGCGGCAAACAGCCCGCAGGCCGCGATCGCCGTGCGGGATTATGTGGCGGGGATGACGGACCGGTATGCGATGCAGGAATTTGCCCGGCTGACGGATCCGGGGGTTCCTTCGTAGATGGGTAAGCAAGTGCTTCTTTTTTGAAAAAAAGAAGCAAAAAACTTTTGATTTTGCGGATTTTGGATGGGTATGGGGAATAATCTTTTTGCTGAGTTGCGGGAATGGGTGCTGCAGGACATGGACAGCCTGGCGCCAGGCTTGGGCAGTGTTCGCGCCAGCATCGAGCTGACGCCGGCGCGTGATGCGTCGCATGGCGATATGGCCACCAACGCAGCCCTCATCGCCGGCAAGCCGATGGGAAAAAATCCGCGTGAAATCGCCGCCGCGCTGGCGGCGCTGCTGGCCAAACGCGCGGGCATCGCCAAGGCCGAACCGGCCGGGCCGGGCTTCGTCAACATCACGCTGACGCCGGAATTTTTGCTGCGGCAATTGCCGGTCATCCTCACCGCCGGCGAAGCCTATGGCGATGGCGCGGACAAGGCGCAAAAGATCAATGTCGAATATGTCTCGGCCAATCCTACCGGCCCGCTGCATGTCGGCCATTGCCGGGGCGCCGTGGTCGGCGACGCCTTGGCGAATCTGCTGAAAAAGGCCGGCTACGGCGTCACCAAGGAATATTACGTCAACGATGCCGGGGCCCAGGTCATCGCCTTGGCGCGGGCCGTCTATGTGCGGTATCTGCAGGCGCTGTCGCGCCATCTGCACGCCGAAACCTACGCCGCGGCGGTGCCGGGCGGCATTCAATATGGCGGCGATTATCTGATCCCCGTCGGCCAGAGCCTGGCTGAGCTGTACGGCGACATGTTCGCCACCGCGCCGGAAGCGGAATGGCTGGACACCATACGGGAATTTGCCGTCGGCAAAATGCTGGAGCTGATCCGTGAGGATCTGGCGGCGCTGCACGTCACCCATGACGTGTTCACCTCCGAACGCGAATTGGTGGCGGCCGGCGGCGTTGAACGGGCGCTGAAAATTCTGGCCGATCGCGGCCTGATCTATGAAGGCACGCTGGCGCCGCCGAAAGGCAAGACGCCGGAAGATTGGGAGCCGCGCGAGCAGACCTTGTTCCGCAGCACCGAATTCGGCGACGATGTCGACCGGCCGGTGAAAAAATCCGACGGCTCCAACACCTATTTCGCCAATGACATCGCCTGCCATGCCGACAAGATGGCGCGCGGCTTCAACGCCATGATCGACGTGCTTGGCGCCGACCATGGCGGCTACACCAAGCGCATGCAGGCGGCGGTGCGGGCGCTGGCCGGCGATGGCGATGCGCGGCTGGATGTTTTGCTGTGCCAGATCGTGCGGGTGATGAAAAACGGCGAGCCGGTGCGGATGAGCAAGCGGGCGGGAACCTTTGTCGAGCTGCGCGATCTGATTGACGAGGTCGGCGCCGATGCGGTGCGCTTCATCATGCTGATGCGCAAATCCGACGCGCAGATGGAATTCGACTTGGGCGCCGCGGTGGCGCAGACCCGGGAGAATCCGGTCTTCTACGTGCAATACGCCCATGCCCGCTGCCGTTCGGTGTTGCGGGCCGCCGGTGAGCCCAAGGACCTGGCGCAAGTCGACCTGTCCTCGCTGACCGCGCCGGAGGAACGGGCGCTCGCCGCCAAGCTGATCGCCTGGCCGCGCATGGTGGAAGCCGCGGCGCAGGCGCGCGAGCCGCATCGGATCGCGTTTTTCCTGTATGAATTGGCCGG
>Ga0116231_10011056_pt1 | contig 14120 bp, 10 predicted proteins | sample S1TSphgellanicum_2_FD_89695 | JGI IMG/M metagenome (GOLD analysis project Ga0116231, IMG submission 89695) | Host-associated microbial communities from peat moss isolated from Minnesota, USA - S1T2_Fd - Sphagnum magellanicum MG | ecosystem: Host-associated > Plants > Peat moss > Unclassified... | reverse complement strand
TTTTAGTTTGGTTATTTGTGGTTTGGTCTTGTAGTTAAATACCTTGGTGTTGATGGTTTGCTTCTCTTTTCTTCATTACACAAGTTTGTGTATTTCTTGTGATAAGAACCTTGGAGAGTTCTTAATATTGTGTTTTGTGTTGTGAGCATTATGTTGTAGTTTCCTTTCAATAAATATTTATGTTTACACTTGAGTAGATCTCCTATTTGTTAACAGGGAGCGCATCTTGGGTGGTTTCTTTCACCATGGTTTGTTATACTGGCTTATGGGTCTTCTTTAGTGCCAGCGGAATTCCCCAATTGGTGGATCGAGTTTTACCGAAGCTCTCATACCAAATGATGCACCCCCAAATTCCTCGTAAGATTCAAATGCGAGTTCGAAGGTGAAAAGAACAAAAGAAAAAGGAATGGGGGTACGTTCCTTAGCTTGCAACACTCTAGGGATATGAAGGGCATGTTGGAGGTACAGGATGGGGATTAATAAAAGTGACCAAGCAGGTCAACTATTCACACAAACTTGCACAAACCGAACAAGAAGTTGGTTAGTGTGTAATTGTAGCACTTTTGGTGCACATATGAACCATGGGCATACACTAGAAGAAAAATTGTCTTTTGCAACTTATCTTATGCAACTAAAAAATCTCGCATGCAACTATTTTGGAGTTGCATGCAACATGTGCAGTTACATGCGACATTTTTTAGTTGCATAGGACAAGTTGCAAAAGACAATTTTTCTACTAGTGATACACGGACTCACAAGATTCACCATAACCTAGATTTGGAGGAAGTCACCACCTTCCCCCTTATAATATTCTTTGTGCTTGGCCATGGGGGCTACACCCAAATGTCATTTTCTCCTAGGACTCCTAAGTTGGGAGTCCCAAAATTCCTCAAATTAAGACTCTTGCAACTTTGAAGGCCCATAACTTTTTGTGCAAAGCTTCGATTAGAATGAGGTTTAAAGTAAAGCTATAGCCTTCATCAAGGGCTTTCCAACTATATGTGACATGCCATTTGCACGTAAGTAACTCAAGACGATTCTCAACTTTTAGTGGTCGAAAGTCAAATTGGTAGTTTAATTCCTAGGCCTTTTTTTAGCCATAACTTATGTTTTAAGTACTCAAATGGGTCATGTAATCCCATTTTAGACATCTAAGTCTTAAGAGATTTTCAATGATATAAGGAACTTTTTAATCAAATGAGTTTTAACCTTTGAAATCGCTTTTTAAAGATTCAGGAATCCATCCGAACTTCAACCCCTAAAGTGGGAGTTCATTCAAGAATGTGTGGGCTCATTCCCTCACATTCTCCTACACCCTTGTGAATATGAAATGTGACTTTCGAGCTTCATTTTTGGCCTGCACCTTTGTAAGCCCTTGCTTTGGTCATGAGCCGAGGCTAAGGTCGCGTGTCGTAACCCTAGCTTTGGGCTCGCGACCAAGGTAAAGGCATTACAAGGTTGCGGGCCAAGAGGAAGTCCGGGAGTTAAAGCTAAAAGAAGCCCGGGAGTCACACCACATACTCTCAGGAGTGTAAGAAAGTGTGAGGGAGTGTGAGGGAGTGAACACTCACACTCCCAAGTTCACTCCCTCACACTCCCAAGGCAACTCCCATTTTGGGAGATGGAGTCTCGATGGACTCCCGAAACTTCAAAGAGCGATTGTAGGGGTCAAACATTAATGTCTTGTGGCGTTCTTTATATCATTGGAAAGCTCTTGGAATGTAGATGAATGGGCTCGCAATGCTCATTTGGACATCTGAAACACAAGTTATGGCCAAAAGAAGGGCCGGGAGTCGAACTGCCAGTTTGACTCCCGACCACAAAAAGTCAAGAATCGACCGGATTTACTTAGTTGCAGGGGGCGTGCCACATATCATTGGAAAGCTCTCAACAAGAACTACAACTTTGCTTTAGACCGCATCACAATCCGAGGTTTTCTCACAAAGTTATGGGGCTCCAAAGTCGTGAGAGTCCCATTTGGCGCGATTTCGGGACTTCCATTCAGGAGTCCCGGGAGAGAAAAGCCATTTGGATGTAGGCCCAATGGCCAGCCACAGAGTATACTATAAGGGGGAAGGTAGTGGCTTTCCCCAAGTCCGGGCCGTGGTGAGTCTTGTGTGTCCGTGTTGCCCGTGGTTCATCCTAGCACCAAGGGTGCTCCAACTATGCACTAACCACTTTGTGTGGGTTGTGTGCAGGCCCGTGTGAGTGAGTGAAGCTTGTCAACTCTTCCTAGTCCCATCCCAGAGCTCTAACACGCCCTTTTACCCCTCAAAATGTTGTGAGTCAAAGAGCGTTCTCCGACTCCTCCCTCTTTCGTTGTTTTTACTTGGGCTCACATTTGAATCCTTTAAGGAGTTGGGAGTGCGTCATCGCGACATTTGGGATGTGTGAATGGTGCGAACTAAATAATCCGCCTTGTTGTTAGGAAGTAGTCAACGAATTGGACTGTGTAACCAATGATAATGTCTAATATCAAAAATTAAAGACCATGCAAAAATTGAGATGTCTTTAGTTTTTTAACAACCTCCACAAGTAGTTTCAAATTCATTGCTAAAAGTGGGGTCAACCTATAATAAAATCACCAAGGTACGAAATTTCAAAGAAATTTGATAATACTAAACTTGAAGGCGTTCAACTTTGAAATGAAGGTGTACCTTTCATAGTTTAAAATCTTCATCACGAAGTGTGAGGCATTGTTGCACACCTTCAACATGAAGATATGCACTCACAAAACCCGCTTGGAAGTGGAATTACTATGTAGTTATAGTCTAACAAGTAAGGTCGTTCAATGTAATGCAATGAAGTTCACTAATAATCTAATGTGTTATGTCCACTTGGAAGATACAAAGACATTGTGGGAGAATTGTAACTCACCATGATGGAATGTGAAAGGGCATTATGTTAATGTTCATTCAATGTCATGCTTGATGGTTGAACCTCTGTTGTTTCATTCATCATAACATCTACATACAACCTCCTAATTTAACATGCATTGGATTTTTGAAAAGTTAATCTAAAAAAAACCATGTTACAAATTCTTATAAGTTTTTTTTAATTTTTTTGATCAAGAGTTAAGCCTTGGGACTAAAAATCACTATGCTTAGATTGAGGAAAAAATAGACAAATTCAACCACTTGTACTTTCGGCAAGTGTAACTCCCTTATAGCAAACTCGATGATGCTGAATTTTAGAGAGAGCCTTCTACACCTCTTAAACAAGAATTGTTTTAAGTTTGACACAAATCCAATTGTGGATTTTGGGAGAAACAACTATTTGAAATAAAACTCCAAAGGTTTTGTCATGGAAATCCTTCCATGAACTCCCCTACAACACCCTCTACTTCTGGCAAGCGTAGCTCCCTTACAGCAAACCCGATGATGCTGAAATTTGGAGAAAATTTTTTACACCACCTAAACAAAAACTATTTTAAGTTTGACACAAATCCAATGGTGGATTTGGGAGGAATAACTATTTGAAATAAAACTCCAAAGGCTTTGTCATGGAAATCCTTCCATGTTTATTTCTTGCACATATCTTTTCCATGAACAACACCTTTCCACACATAAGAACTAATCTTTTTTTCACATATTCATTTTCTTTCTTTCCCCTTCCCTAACATAAAATACTCTTCTCCCCCTTGGTAAGCCTCCATGACCTTTTTTTGAGCTTGTTCCCCTTGTCCAATGGAAGCTTCAAAATCCTTCCCTCTAATCAATGGCCTCCTCATCCTTAAAAAACTAATGAAAATTGAGAATGATTTGCCTTCTAATTGATTTTAGGATGAGAATTCTTGGGCCCAATCAAATACAAAAAAATATTCCATCCTTTAATCAAATAGGATGACAATCCTCATGACTAATGGGATTGGAGGATTCATAGTTCCCCTTATCTTGAATATCTTGATGAAGTTCTTAAGCTTGATCCTTATCCTTTCTGTTTGTTGACCCTCGCATCTTACTTCTTCATCCTAATTATTTCAAGTAACTAAGTACTAGGACAATTTATCGATAATAGCAAGTAAACATCCTTGAGTCCTTACTTGACTAAATCAATTCAATGGTTGAAGTAACATCCCCGCGTACCATTTACTCTTTTGATATCCCCTACTTATTTTTTCTTCCATGCACTAATTAACTATGTGGTACATAGTAAATTGGAATTAAAATTTGCATCACCAAAAAACCCCACATACTTCTAAATCCACCGTTGAAATTAAAGTTCGATGAATTCATTAAATCTAAGATGTTTGAGTTTTCATGAGGTTCCATCGTCACTCTCACACCTTACGCTTACCTTAATTTATCAAATAAAAAAATCTCGACCCCTTCTGAACGCAAGTACCCCGTTGTTTATGTTACCCTCTTGGTTTTTGTTGATACATGTGAGAATTTAGTCATGGCAAATGATGTTGCTACGCCCTCGAATCCTCTATTTCATTAGTAGAAAAAAAAGAGCTTGAAGAACACAACTTGATGTGAATGTCTTTCAACGGTCACACGAAGAAGAACCGTCTTGAAGAATGGTGCGCACTCGAGTCGATTGTTTGGCATGGGATCGTCGATTGTCTCCTAACCCACATGCCTTAGCAATCTATTTAAAATTTGATCCTGCTTGTGGAGTCGCACTAGAAAGGTTCGAAGAATGTTAATGTGAAAACGACGATGTTCGTCTTCATTGTTGAACTTGGGTTCCTGGTGATGGCCATTATCGTTGGCTACGAGGCCCAATCAACCCCCTTTCCATGAAGCATCAAGCTGAATACCTAACTCACACCATTTGTCGCATTCTGAAGTTTTTGCAATTGTGATCTATCCCCTTAAAGTTATTTACCAAGTTGTAATTCACCTGAAGCCACTTAGGTGGAAATGTTAATACCTAAGTTTGATTTTGATTCTATTTAAACGTCTGATAGAAATGAAAACTAAATAAAGATGTATTAAGACTACATCTTGGAAATCTTTCAAGTACATCACTCATGCTTGAAGATTATTCTACAGACTAACTTAATATTGTCATGGCGAAATGCTATTATTAATTATGAGCTTGTATTTCCAATATATCAATAAATCACATCTAATTCAACATCCCCTTTCCTTTCTTTACAACATAAAAGGATAATGCACTTAAAAAGTTTTATTAGGTCCTAAAATTAACTAAGCCTTGCATCAATTTAAATAAAAGAGTCTTCTACGCTGAAATATCCAAAGGCTAATTCAACTCTTAATAATTATTACTTGAAGCTTTATCAGGATTCAAATCATTAATACTAAGGAAAACTATGGAACTAAAGTTTAACAATTTGTGGTATTATAATCCATGATTCACACGAGGGTGTTGGGTCAATCTCAAATATAGGAATGATTCCCAGGGCGATTTTTAGTTCATTTATGGCTTGAAGCTTATAAGGAGAAATCATGCGTAACACCATGAATTTAAGGGAAAAAAAATTTTCAATCAAAATCAACTTAGCGATGAATGTGTGGAAGATTTGGTACCTTAGGATGTGTGACTGTAATTTATATGTCAAGGAAAAGGAAGGAAAAATGCAAAGCAATGATCTAGAACCATGATAAAACAAAATTTTAAAATCAATGGAAAAAGTTTAAGTAAAATCTTATGGGGGTGAAAAATGAAAGGAAGTGAAAAAGATGTTTCTCCTTCTCCTTCGAAGGGCCATCAAGCTTGGAACCTTCTAATGGCCACCAAGTAAGATGCTTCCCCATTGACCTCCAAGCATTAGATTCATTTCAAGGGCCACCAAGCATGGAACATTCCAAGGGCCACCAAGCTTGGAACCTTACATTGGCCACCAAATTGGGTCCTTCTTTCCCTTTTTCTCTAAAGGTGCAAATTTGGATCAGTATTTTTTCTCTTTTCAGATTTCATTCCTGATTTGAATCTTTGAAAACTTGTTCCTTCAATTTTTCTTGGGAGGAAAAGAATGATTAATCTTAGTAGATGGTGGAAAAAAGGATAATAGATTGGATGATAGTAGTACCTTTGAAAGAACGGAAATGAGTAAGGGTAGATTTGAAGCTTGAAATCTTTAAAACATTTCATAAGACCTTTCAGGTTTTGTAACATAATTTTTTTCTTGATCTAGGTGCAAAATTTGAGCTTTGGCAAATAGGTGCGCCCTGCAATTAACTTTACAATGAACAAGCTAGATTTGAATAGAATATGTGATGGTAACAACATTTTAAGTGACTGGAGGTCTATTGTCAAGTTGAGTTTTTTATTTTTGTAAAATCTTTTTGGGTTTTACAGCACAACTTTTTCCTAATTTAAGTTCAAGACTTGAGATATGATTAGCAAGTGCAGCTTGTAACTAGCTTTCCAATGAATTAATGCAAGCTAGATTTGGATAACGTACATGATGGCAACAATGTTTTTAGTGACTAAAGGTTTGTTGTCAAGTTGAACATTATGTCGACTCCTTAGAAGTTGGTTTAGGTGGGTGATAATTTAACATAAAATTCTAGGATTTGGAGGGTTTGAACTTTAAAAATATATCTATCAATTCAAAATCATAAATGATGCATAGGAGGCAAATTATTTATTTTCAACTACAAATGTAATTTAATATTCAAATATACAATTTGCATTTTTCCTTCACCAATAACATATGTATTTCCAAGTATAATCACCTCATAAAATTGGGAATAGAGGGACGGAAAGTCACTTCACAGAAGTGCCAAAAACCCAACCAATTTTTTAATTCTCGCACATTTTTTTAATTGTAGCACCACTAAAAAACCACAAGCTCAAATGGATGCATACTTATCTTTAATCTCCTCTTCATATTTGGATTATCAATAGTCATGACAAAGATTACAATGTTCCTCCTTAAGGTCATGCGTAATCTTTTTGTCTTGGGAATGTTACATAGGTGGGCATATTTATTAACTCATCAAATGTGAAAAATTTGTAAAATCACAAATGAAATTATTACACACTGGAATTAGTAAAGGAGCAAATGAAATGACCAATCTAAAAGGTCATGAATATTAACCTCTTTCATGAAAACTGCCCATTGTGCATAACGAAAGTGCTAAAAACCCAACCAATCATTTAATTATTACATGTTTTCTTTAGTTGCAACACCACTAAAAAACCACCAAGCTCAAATGGATGCATACTTGGCTTCAATATCCTCTTTAGATTTGGATTCTCAATAATCGTGACAAAGATTATGATGCTCCTCCTTAAGGTTGTGCCTAATTAAGCTATTTGTGTGTTTTTCCATGGACTATGTCTAATGAAGAAAACATGTGCATTTTTTATCAACCATTGGGATTATGGGGTTCCTAGATCCAAACATCTTTCACACAACATCAAAATTAACCTGTGCATTATTTGCCATAAAACCTTTGAAATTAGGCCTTTGCATTCCATGCTTTTCCACAACCTTAACAAGCGATGATCACAAAAGTCCTTGTGACTTTGTATTTTTGGATTGCATGTCACATATGGCTATGGTCAAAACTCTACATAATCGATGTCATACACATGACATGCCATAACAATCCACCCTTGCACTCATTTGACATGCTCGAACATGATCCATGAATTTTTTAAATCTCCACCAACTTGCATATGCTTCACAAGATCAACACCACTAACTAGTCCATGTGTAAACATTTTTAACAAGTACACCTTGTTTGACCTTTGGCCAAGGAAAACACTATTTTGAATGAAGTCATATTGTAATCTCCTCTTTAAATCAAGGATGTTACCAATGTGGCCATTCCCTTTAGAGTAAGACCTGAAGTTATTGATTGTATGTCAAACATTTGGTGAGCTCAGTATGAAAAAAAATTTCATGACCCCATCAAACGAAAGACCTAACAAAAGTTCCACTGGCTCATTCTCATCTACAAAGAGATGTCTTGCAAAAAATTCCTTCTTTACACCCAATCGAATTGTTGATATCTTTGTGTTGAGTGAGCACTTGATTTCATCCTTGATCAACCCCTTCACTAGTTTGATAATCTCCCTACATATCCCTTGACCAACAACATGCTTCTAATTGCCTAGATGAATGTAAGCATGGGTCATGTTTTTATTCTTTGGGAAAACATAATAAATATAAGCATCACATCTGGCCACACACATAGGAGGCATTTTGCAAAAATTACACATCAAAGTTGATTTTGGTGAAGGTTTAACATCTAAAACAAATGGTGAAACCGATGATCCATACCACTCTATTTGGTTCATTGTGCTCTCCCGCAAATATTGGTTGCACTTTGTATTTTGATAGTGCAAATGACCAATGCATCAAGAACATCTAAACACAAGGTTGTCATTGTTCATTATATTGGTCATTTTCATCACAATCCATGTGTGGCCACCATCCTTCTAATCCATACCATGCACGTCACCTCCAATTATAGGGGTCTTGGCTTGAGCTTTAGGTGGGAGCTCAATAATAAGTGTGTTAAGGGGGTAGGCTGATTACATGATTTGGATGAACATGGCATTTAGGACAAGGACTGTTCATAGAGCATTGTAGTTTTGAATTTCGAATTCTTGTTGGTTTTAAATCATGATGATGTGAGTTGGGATTGCCCAAAGAAGGAAGATTTGGGGGAAGATGACTATTTTTAAACACACATAATTTTGAGGAAATAAGGATAGTTATAGGTACTTTGGAGTAAAAAACCACAGATTTTATTTGCTGTTTTGTTTTCATTTTTCAACAAAACATGAAATTTTGCTATGATTTTTATTTAATTTCAGTAATACAAAGAAACATAGACTTCTACAATGATTTCTATGTTTAAATTGTTGTGCAAATTTTCTATAATATTAGAATATGATGAAATGAATTGTAATTTTTTCTTTGGACTTTTCTACATTATATTCTGAACTACGAATTTAGGTTATATGGAATAACCATGAATCTAGCGTTTTAATGAATTACAAAATCAAGTGTGTTTAGAATCAGGGCAAAAAGTGAATGTGTGCATATTGTAGTGCAAATCTATTATTATAATAGTGTGGAATAATTTTGCAAGGATTAAATTTCACTTCTACCATTTGGCAACCATCTTATGGGGAATTTTTGTTTCTTTCAATAGCAAAAAGGTTTTATACAAAAAAAATTGTTGTATTGTAGAATAAAATATTTAGATCAGTGGCTTTCCTTTTCAATTTAGAAATTGGAAGGGTATGTTAGATTATATCAAAGGTCTAAGTGGTTGACGCCATAAAGACTACAAAGTGATCTTCAGACTCTGAAGACAAATAATTATGAAACAAAATGAATCGGATGGTGACCCGAGTTCACAACAACAATTGGACTTGGAGGTAAATTGTCAAGTCATTAGAAGACAAACAGAAGACAATCTTGAAAATGGAGAAGAGTATGTCGGGCTTATAGAAACCCCATATTGGAATTTGATGTTGGATAGATGAGTTCTAAAAATAGAAGAAAGACCTTCAGGGCACATGTCGTTTCTACCACAAGAGGTGGTACAACGTGAAGTATGGACTAGGGGTTTTCAGGAAAGGCATAGTTACAAACAATAATCTCCATGGAAAGAGATGCAATTGACTACTCACCCAAATGAATGGGTCCAGTATACTTTTTAACTGTAATATGTGGTTTAAAATTAAAAAGATTAAGACAAAGCAAGGACTTTGTAGTACTTGATCAACCATAGGAAATCTCAAGTCCAAAGTTAGTGAGTAGCCAAGGAAAGGATGTTACAAGAGATATACAACCTAGGTTTATGTATCAATCTGCATCTCCAAATTATTATGAACCAATGGAAGACTGGGAGGTGGAAAAAAACAACAATATTGATGTGCTTAAGGAGATTTAAGAAAATCATCTACGATCATCAGAGTATGCAAAGACACATGTGAATGTGTTAGATGAAGTACCACAATCATATTCACATCAAGGGAATCTAGAGTTGGAACAAATAACGTACACAACTAAAACACGGATCATGAATATGTGGATTTGGAGATAGTCATATTACTTTCAAGGGTCTATGCATTTTGTGAGGAAGAAGGGCATGCAATCATGGATTGTCTTTTTGTGCCTTTTCACATCAGAGCATGTATTACTAGACATGTGGAGTTATAGAATATGGCAAGAGCATTAATGGATCAACCATAAGAACAAGAACCAAGAATCCTTATAATCCAAAATAAATTGAAAGGCATGGAGTTGGGAAGTCAATTGGGACCACAAAGTTAACAATTTGTTCATCTATTCAGATTAAAAGCAAAAAACCAAAGGTGTGTTCACATCCACATTTTGCACCATGGAAGATACCAATGGGTAACCATAGAATGGAACATCGTTAACCTCGAGTCGACACAACTTCACCAATAGTGTCAAAAGTGGCAATTGTTGAAACTCGAAAACAACTTGCTAGAGTAGGAGTTATTCAATCACTTAATGCAGGTATAACAACCACAAGAGTGGAAATACTTGTTGTGCCCAATAAGGATGTTTTTAGAAGGGGAATACTAATTAGATCTATAACAAAATTGGGTAGTGGATCAAATGGAGTCTTGTCAAGAATGAATCTGAGTTGAAATTTGGCACTACCAATAGTAACTATTAAAGTTGTCTGGACACCTCAGATTGTCGCAACCCCACTTTGAGGGAAGTGTGAGGTCGCCACTCACACTCCCGAAAATGGGACTTGGGAGTCCTCCGGGACTCCCAAAAACTCAAAACTCAATTGCAGGGGTGAAAACACCTTGCATTGAGCTGTTCTTTATACCATTGGAAAGGTCTTGGAGTGTAGATGTCCAAAATGGCCTTGCATGAGTCATTTGAACATCTGTAGCATAAGTTATGGGCAAAAGAAGGGCCGGGAGTCAAATTAGCAATTTGACTCCCAACCATTAAAAGTCAGGAATCGACCCAATTCCGGTATGTGCAGGTGAGGTGCAATACACCATTGGAAAGCTCTCAAGGAGATCTATAAGTTTTCTTCAGACCTTGTCCAAATCAGAGGTCGAAGCGAGAAGTTATGAACGCCCAAAGTCCCAAGAGTCCAAACTGGGACAGTTTCGGGACTTCACTTTGGGAATCCCGGGAAAAAGTGCCATTCAGATGCAAGTGCGGCAAAGAGACGCAGAGAATACTATATGGGGGAAGGTGGTGGCTTCCCCCGAATCCGGGCTATGGTGAGTCAAGTGAGTCCAAGGTTGCCTGTGGCTTGTCCCAACACTAAAAAGGTGCAGAATGAGTTATAACCAACTTGTTGGTTGGTTTTGGATGCAGGACCAAATAACTAAGTAGCTTGTCCCTCTTCCTAGTCTAATCTTGGAGCTTTCAGCACGTCCCTCTCACCCCCCTTTAGTGCTGGAAGCTGGGAGCGGCACCAAGTTCCAACTATTTTTGCTCTTTAACATAGTTGGACCCTTTTTGGGTCTAACAAGGAACTTGGGGGCACGTCACAGATGGTGTTTACCAATTTGATAATGATTATTCATGTGAATAGGATTGCAGATCAACCACCAATGCTCAATGGTTATTGGAGTGTATAAAACTATAGATGTAACAAATCTAAGAGGAGGATATCAAGAACCATATCTTGTAACTAGACAAATTCCTAATCACATAGAGGGTCATTATGTTAGGCCAAATAAAATAGCTCTTAAGTATCTTGACTTCAAAAAAGATGTTGATCCAGATGTTCATGTCAGAATGTTTAATTCTACAATAAATGCACGTGCAGAGACTTCTAAAATGTATATCATCAATGCGTTTAGATATACATCAAAAGATACAACATCAGATTGGTGTCATAATTACATGTTAGAATTTTCTAACTATATTTTTGCAAAGCTTACATAGGCATTTTGCAAACATCATTGAAAGACTCATAATGACGAGCAAATATAAATGAAATTGAAGAATATGAAGCAAAAGGAAATTGAAAGGGTGGAGGTTTACTATGAACAAATTCAAAAGTTAGCTCATGGTTTTCTAGTACCAACCACAAATAACTTTCTAATTATTGTGTTTAGAGCAGGTTTGTGGATGTGTTACAATGACTACAAACCTGCAACACACTATTACGGTGGTCATTGTAGATGTGAATGTGGTGGATGTTAATGTTACCACAAGAAGTAAAGTAACTGAAGAATATGTGTTCAAGGATAAAGAACCAAAGAAAGTAAAGAGTGATGTTGACTAGGAGAAAGAAGAACCTTTGAAGACATAAATGGTGGAGACAATTCAATGGATTAAAAAAACACAAGCCCAACAGAAGGGCCATCCACATCCATGGAGCGATGGAATTCAACCTGGCTAGGTATGCCAAATACTATTCTTGTAAAAGCATAAAAATCTTAGGAGGTACTAAATTCATAAAAGAAATTGATCACATTAAAAGAGAATTTTCTAGATATTGGTAAATAGATACTAGAAATAAGTTATACTTTGAACTCGGGACAATTGCTTAAAACAACTTTTGAATTAAAAAAATAATTTTGGCAGAAGTTAAAACCAAAGAAAATTCATAAATTTAAATAGAACAACCACAAATAAACAAGTCGGTTTTTTAGTACTAAAGGTAAGGATAACTGTTGTAGCAATAAATAATCATATGGTAATTATCCAAATTCAAATTAGGAATAATATAATAGAGGATGTGTTGTTGGATGAAGGTTATAGAGTTAATATTATCACAGAATAGTTGAGATTAAGGTTGGGGCTTCCAAAGTTTAAACTTACACCGTATAATCTAAGGATGGTAAATCAAATAACCATAAAACTAGTGGGGTTGATTAGAGATCTAAAGATATATGTTCATGGCATCCCTTACATAATTACGTTTATTGTATGTCGCAACCCTACCTTTGGGCTCGCGACTAAGGCAAGGGTTTACAATGGTGCAGGCCAAGACTGGGTCCAAGAGTCACATACCATGCTTTTGGAAGTGCAAAAGAGTGTGAGGGAATGAACCCTCACACTCCCAAGTGAACTCCCATTTTGGGAGTTAGACTCCTGGTGGACTCCCAAATTTTAAAGGGCGATTGAAACGGACAAAACTCATTGGATTGAAGAGTTCCTTATATCATTGGAAAGCTCTTGGAACGTAAATGTTTGAAATGGGCTCGCAAGACCCATTTGGACACTTGAAACATAAGTTATTGCCAAAAGAAAGGCCAAGAGTCAAATTAGCAATTTGACTGCCAATCATTACAAGTCAAGAATCGCCCCGATTTCCTTGTGTGCAAGTGACTTACAACATACCGTTAGAAAACTCTCGACAAAGGCTACAACTTTGCTTTAGACTTCATCTCGATCAAAGATTTGCACACAAAGTTATGGATCCCCAATGACGTGCTCCCAAGTCACGAGGTGAAACCCACTTGAGGGTTTCACAAAGTCAAGTTGCGGAAAGTTGAGACTTGGAGGCACGCTCCCGGCTTCCAACTCTAGAAAGGGGTAGAGGGTCGAGTTGGGAGCCCCGTGATTAGACTAGGAAGAGGGACTAGCTTAGCTCGTGTGAATCTGCATCCAAAAATCAACCAAATCGGGTTAGTTTAGCATTCGGGACACCCTTGGGTGTTGGGACTTGCCACGGGCACTTGGACACACAAGACTCACCACGACCCAAACTTGGGGGAAGCCACCACCTTCCCCCATATAGTATTCTTTGCGGCTGGTCGCGGAGGCTACATCCGAATGGCACAAATTCCTGGGACTCCCGAAATGGAGTCCCGAAATTGTCCCGACGGGACTCCCGGAACTTTGAACCGCCATAACTCCTGACTGCAGAGTTGGATCGCGACGAGGTCTAAACCAAAGTTGTAGCCATCGTCGAGATCTTTCCAACCCCATGTCGCACGCTCAAATTGGACGTCGGGAAGAGGTCGATTCCCGACTTTTAGTGGTCGGGAGTCAAATTGCCAATTTGACTCCCGGCCCTTCTTTTGCCCATAACTTGGGCTGCAAATGTCTGAATTGCCAATGCGAGGGCATTTTCGATATCTACGTTTCAAGACCTTTTCAATGACACCAAGAACACCCCAATGCGAGGTGTTTTGGGCCTTGCTGTCGAGCTCTGAACATTCGGGAGTCCCGGAAGACTCCCAACCTCCAACTTTTCCAAGTGTTGGGCTTCACCCCCACA
>Ga0116231_10011055_pt1 | contig 14120 bp, 9 predicted proteins | sample S1TSphgellanicum_2_FD_89695 | JGI IMG/M metagenome (GOLD analysis project Ga0116231, IMG submission 89695) | Host-associated microbial communities from peat moss isolated from Minnesota, USA - S1T2_Fd - Sphagnum magellanicum MG | ecosystem: Host-associated > Plants > Peat moss > Unclassified... | reverse complement strand
TTGGTTTCAGCTAGTTGCTCCTGGGTTAGATACTCTGTTCCAAATCTGGTGTTGCATTTATTGTAGTTATGACCATTCTCAATGGCTGACATAACCTGAGGTTTTTGCACTTCTCCAGATTTGCAGCGGGGAACTGTCACCAAGTGGTAAATGCTTTGACACTGATGGTTGCCACATGTCAAGGGATTTCCACACAACTTTTCGCACTGAAACAGTGACTTCTGAGAGCAGACCATCTGCACAAGTAAAAGCAATCATTAAGTTTTTGAGCTTGATTGTGGCAATTGGATGACAAAGAAGCACAAAGAAAGGGAAGAATATATATACTGCCGACACTTTCATCTCCCATCCTTGCCCCACACAATTGAAATCCCTGGCTGATTTCAGATTACAGTAGCATCCGACTGAGCCATGCCACATGGCATCAAATTTCTGCTTGCAGTTGAGAGACACCATGTGCATCTAATTGTAAAATATCAATTATGTTGACTCATTTGCACCCAAACATTTTAACTTTGCAATGCATGCAGCTGTATTGTCCATCAATACATCCACTCCACATTGGAAAAGAATCATAAATGTCCACAAAAACATCAAACAAATTGCTACAAATCATAAATTTAAACGAAAGTTTAAATTCTACATCAACGGATTTATTCCAAACAAAAAACAACACAAATGTCCACATAATACATACACTAACTTTTGCAATCCATAAACTTCCAAGAAAATCCTGATGTCCCATGAATAAGTATCATTTGCAATTCAGGAACACCAATAATGTCCACAACTTGTACTTGAAGTTTGTAAGGTTCCCTACAATAGAACAGTGACTTCCAAGAGGTCAATGGTACAAATAAAATGGCCATTTTCAATATGCAAGACCCTAAACCCTCACTATAGACTCAACAAACTTCATGGTGTACACTCAGAGACCAAAAGGCAAACCCAAATCTTGAACTTTCAAGTTGCATTTTGGGCTCATACAAGAATTCAATTATAATTTCTATATTATATTTAACTCTTGCAATGTTTTTTGGGCTACTCTCAAGGATAATTGAAAGCAGATCAACTATCTACCTTTGAAACTTTTTGTATTACATGACAACCATTGAAGCAAGAATAAAACCAAGACATATTGTAAAATATGAGTGCAAATGAAATAACTAACCTGTGTTTCCATTACGAAATGGGTGGACTTCTCACCAAAAACATTGGGTGTTATACACTTCCATGTCACCTTTCTTCTATCAGGATTCACCCTTGTCTCTTGAATCCACCATGCAAGAGTTGTTGCTTTTGTGGCAAGTGTCAAAGCATCATATCTTCATTTCCTTACAAATAAAGTCCACAAAAAAACACCACTATAATCCATAAGTCTTCGTTGTTGCACTACATAGGAAATATTACAATGGTGAACACCTAAAGCACGAGCTCTTTGTCTAAGTGATGTACTCTACCCATTGGAGCTAATAGCAACAATTATTAGAACATTTTTGGTAGCTAACTTTGCAGCAAAGCATGGTCTTTTAACCTCTTCCAAGCTTTTCACCAAACTAGCAACAATCTCATTTTGCACCTTAATTGATTTGAAGGCTTGGATGTCAGTAATCTTTGGAAATAGGTTAGATACTAAAGGAGTCAAGAGCACCTTTGACATTACCCATCTTTTATATTCATCACCGAGCAAATTGGAAACTTTGTTTTGAATGTACAAAGCAATATCATGTGCAACTTCCTTAACCTCCTTCTCCCTAACTATAACCTTTATTGGCTACAAGGTAAAAGTCATTATATTTTTGGAAACTTTGACTACCTTTCCTCAAGCCCTTCACATGTGATGTCTTTCTACATTTTCAACTCGTTCAGCCTCTCTTTGGGTAGGCTCGGGTCTTACGATGCCCAATCTTCTTTTGCAACCTTGATTATTATCCATCAGAACTATGAGTAGAGGTTGAATATGCACATTACACAAGTGTCTTCAAAGCACATTGAATTGCATATTGACGCCTCCAAGAAATCATCCTATTTCCACCTTAAACATATGTATGCATAATTAGCTACAAACTTCCCTCATAGCAACACACATATTCAACCTTAAAAACAACCATCAAACATGAAGCTTTCCATTTTGCACCAAAACTTAAACATTGAAGGTTTGAAAAAAAATACAACCCAAAATCTTGATGGATTTTTTTAGATGCAAAGTTTGTATGACACGCCCCCAAACTCCTCAAGGGACCTAAAAGTGGGTCCCAAAGTGAAACAGTGGAAAAAGGATAAAGTTGGGGGATGTTCTTTAACTCACAACACTTTGGGGGTAGGAGGGTGTGTTGGAATTCTGAGATGGGACTAGGAAGAACTCACAAGCGAGAGTTCAAGACGATATTAACCTGCACAACCAAGAAAAGAAGGCAGTTAGTGCAAGTCGAATGGAAATGGTGCAACGGACTTAATAAGGACAACCTCAAGCACAAGCTTCACACGACCCATAACCTTTGGGAGGAGGTACCACTCCCCTCCCTATAGTATATTTGTGCCTCTCCACAGGGGACTACATCCAAATGTCACTTTTCCCCAGGACTCCCAAGTAGGATTCCCAAACTTGGGACTCTTGTTATCCCAAAACTTTGGATGATCATATCTTTTTTAAATCAAGTATATTTTGAGATTATGAGGATAATATCTTATAGCCATTGAAAATATCTTTTCAATGGTTTATAGCACACTCTAATCGGACCTCATTTGACCCCTGATTTCAAAAGACTTGTGGTCGAGAGTCAAATTCCCAATTTGACTCCCACCCCTTCTTTTGATCATAACTCATGCAAATCAAGTCTAAATGAACAATACAAGGGCACTTTAAGCATCTACGCTTTAAGAAATTTTTAATGGTATCCTGGTGGCCCAATTTGGTGTTTGTTTGCTTTCCAACCAAGGCTTTAAGCATTCGCAACTCCCACACAAGCGGAACTCCCAAAGTGGGAGTGCACTTGGGAGTCATTAGGCTTCATTCCTTGCATTTTCTCCCATTTGTGAAAGTGTGTTTCACACCTAAACACACTCTTAGCTTCATGGGCCCTTGCACTTCACATTTTGTCACGAACCCAATGTTAGGGTTACGACACTATAACAATGAATACAATGAAAAACACGATGGCAAATTTACAAGAAACAATTCAATAGCAAAACTACAACAAACAACATAATTCAAGCCTTGACATGTAACTTGAAAAAATGTGCAGGTGGCCAGAGTTATTTTCATGCTCGAAGGAGGAAGCATGGGAAGTGTGAGCTTTCTTTTTTCGTCGACCAACCATCCTTCCAGGCAAGAGGTGCGAGTTCTCATCATGTTCAAAGTAAAAGGTGGAGGTTTGGAGCTAAGTGCAAACTTCAAATTTCCTAGGCTTCTTTGAACAAACCTTAAACCTAATTGACATCACATCTACATACAATGATGTCATCTGGGTAATTACCCATGGTGAAGCCCCAAAATAATTCTCATTGATTCACTAGGGAACCTTTCCATTTGATCTAGAGCCCAAGTGGAGGTCCTTCTTTTTAACATGTATGCACAAGAGAAACCCACAACCCTATTTTTTTCAAGAGTATAGGGTCTTTTGAAAAAACACCATTTTTCAACTTGTTAAAAAGTCCATAAGTAAAATTTCACAAATCCAATCATGTAAAATTTTTTACATACTTAATATTCTTAATATATTATCTAACCAAAATCAAGTCCCTAAGGAGCACCTCTTAAATTATTGAACCATGGGAAAGTCCTTTAAAAAGTTGTTACAAAAATTGTGCAATCCATAATTTCTAACTTTGAAAGTTCATATTCCTAGTGGTTTTCACAATTATAAAATCCTAAATATGTAACAAATATATATTTAAATTGGCATTTGAAAATCAAGTCCCTATGGACAGATTTGTACATTTATCTATGGGATATATGGCCATTACAATGATAAGCACTCTATAGAATTCATAAAATAGTCCCAAAATTGGTCAAGTCATTCATGCATTCACCCTAATGTGTTATGCTACCTCCTCCTCCTCCTTAATGTCTAAAACAAAAACCTTTTCCTTCTATCCTAGAACTTGTGTTTTATTGTAAGGCAGTCATGAGCCTCCTTCATTTCTTGCTTTGACTTTCTCACCAATTCTTTTTCTTGTTTCAACTCCTTCCTCCTTTTTTCCTTAACATCTTTCTTTGCCTCTCTTTGAAGCTATTCAATTTGAATTCCCTTCCATTTACACTTTGCCTCTCTCTCAACCTCTTATTGGCTCCTATTGTTTGCAATTGGTGTAATGTTATGGGATGGTGTTGCCCCAACATCATTAGGTGTAGATGGTCCAATATCATGTGATAGTCCCACCCCAACACCACCACCTACAAGTGCAACCTTAGCAAATGTCCAACAAATCACAACATAATAAATTAGAAACAACAATAGTGCCTCTAGAAAATGAGAGAAAATTTGTGATCACAAAGTGTTTATTTTGGGAACTCTAACAAAGCCAAGGTAGAGAAATAATGAGAATCACCATCCAAATGTGTTGCATGAATTTGCATTGTATGTCATGGTCTAATCTTCTTTACCTATCACACAAAACAGTAATTGTTTCCTTAATGAACTTGAATGTTGTTTTAACCCTTACAATGTTGTTTTTATCGAAATGCAAGAAAAGCGCAAGCTTGTGATATTGTCACTTGATCAAACTTTCATCATCAGAAGGATTGACTTGTAATCAACCCAAAAAAAAATGTTAGAATTTTAAGAATGTTGGAGTAAACATGATGATTAGATGAAATAAATAAAAAGGAAAAAAAAAATCACTTGGAGGATTCCATACCAATCCACATCATTGCTAATAATTTGTATCATCATTGCATTGTGAACATCCACAATAGCTTGCGATTCACTAAGGCCTTCAAATGTCAAAGATTTGCATTTTGCCGTCTCCAAAAACCTCATGGTAGTTTCAAAATTGTTTGTGAGTGACTTCTCATATATTAGCTTTAAAGCCGAAATAAACAAGAACCACACACTACATTGGAGTCTATATTGACACCTATATTTGGTTGAATAAATACAATGAAATAGTTAATTGGTTGGGTACATAATGAAACAAGGGTAAAACAACATATAGGACCTTCAAAACAAATGGAAAAAACTCATGCCAAATTAGATCGAATAAATTCAAAACTATGTAAACACAATGTTTAAAACTAAATGCAAAAAATAATAATTTAATGGACTAATCTATCTAAAAGGAAAATAATCTTAACCATGTTTACATCATGAAAATGAAAGAACAACAATTTCAACTTTTGTATTCAACCAAGTTATTCACATACCTCTAACTTATCAACTAAACATTTTTTATCTATAAAGCCACCATAATCAAATCACTTCAAACCAAGTTACATAGGCTCATTTACCAACTTTGGTCAAGTTGAATTAGAGCCCTCAAAGGTTTGTGATCAACAAGTGTTATACCCCTTGTAAAAATAAATGCTTGATGTTGATTAGGTGTTATGTTATATATGTCTGAACTTGGAATTGGTTATCATTATTCCAAACTAGTGAAAAGTTGTTATTACCCTACCCACAAAGCTTCATTGATAGTGAATGTAGGTAAGTATGTAATAATTTGCTCAAAATTTTGGGCAAACAATCAAACAAAATCCATCAACTTTCTAATGCAACTTTAGAAGCAATGTGAAAAAATAGTCACGTGGATGAGACTTTCAAAATTGAGTACGAAGATTTAGAAAATCAACTTGGAAGTAGCAAAGCCAAATGAAAAGAAAAATAATAAAAAAAATGTAGAATAAGCTTAAAAAAAACCTCTATCTCTCTTTCCCCCTAATAAAACCCAAAAACCAAAAATGAACAAAAAAAAGGAGGAAAGAAACAAAATTACACGCACAACAACTTAATTTTAAAATCATAATGCCTGAACTTGAGTTAACTTTCCTTGCGTATCCAAAAAAATGTAGCAATTCACATCACAAAAAGAAAAAGAAAAACCACACAACCTTACGCAATAAACATAACAAACCACCATTAAAAAAAAACAATCACACGAACAACTTACCTCTCTTCCTGACTTCGATGACACAAATGTATGCATGATGAGGAACAAACACAATAACACATCTTGGGTTTTACAACCGGTTAATAAAATGATTATTATCTTTTTTTACTACAATTGTAATTACAAGTTCATGTTAATGAATGTGTAGTTGTAAAGGACATTATGGTGCCACATGGCATTATGGTTTTGTGACTGTAGTCGATATCACAATTTGATGGTTTTTACACAAATATCAAACTTTCAAAAAGGTATTTTTAATCATCCAAAATTAGGTAATAACAAAATTCCATTGATTCTTGCAACTTTTGGTGAATAATAACAACTTATGGTCATGTGATGTTGACGTGTGGTAATGACGTTGACTAATAGTCACAACACCTCATGACTGGTGACACTAACTTCACATCATGATTCATGTCATTGATTTGATGAATTAAATTCACATATTAGCTAATTGAAAATATAGTTGTCCTTTGCAATTAATAACAATTCGGTCTTCCATGTCATGACAATCCATGATTTTTTGTGACACCATAAGTTTTTGTGTTTTGAATTTATGGCACTAATATTTGTCATGTCATGCCATAATTTTTTTTTGCCACGAGGTTTTTCAAGTCGTGAATTCACATGCATGTCTATTTGTAATAAAAATTATATTGTTAATTTGTAAGTATGACTATAATATTAATAGTTGTTTAAAAAAAGGTGACATATAACTCCTTGACTTTTCAACTACTTAACACACTAGTTTAGGTTACCATACTTATTACGTTAACCTATGTATGTAGGCTACTTAGTAAAAACCTACTTCATAATATAGGCTACTTTGTAAGTTATTTAACTAAACATAAGAAATTTATTACATCTAATATGTTTAAATATACTTAGAATAGGTTAACCTAAGTAAACTTGCTTAGGTTCCTAGCTTTAGGTTTTTTGCCAAGTCAACCTAAGTAGCTTCATTAACAAGATATTTTATCAAGTTTGTAACCACCTCAAGTTTGTGCAATTAGATGCGACTATGATGCGATTAGATGTGATTAGATGTGACATGTTTTTCTTTTAGCTTAAGAATACTTAAATAAACCTAAGCTAGGTTAGTAAATAGTATAGGTTGACAAAATAATTCATTTTAAGTCAACCTAAAGAGGTCTAGGTTAGGTTGGTCGGTAGTTGGAAGGTTGACATAGGTCAACTTACGATGGCCAAGGTTAATTCAATGCTAAAAAAATTGAATTTTATAATTTTGTGTTAAATATAATTATTATAAAAAAATGTGGTAATGCAATGGATAAAGATTTAAACCCCAAAGTGAAGGTGAGGGGTTCAAGTCTTCACTCTTGCAACATATAATACCTAGGCCATTTGGCTTAGGTTAAGTAGCTTAGTCTAGGTTTCTTGGGCTAGGAATTTGATTTTTTAAAACCTAAGCCACCTAGCCTAGGTTGCCTAACATAGGTAGCTAACCTAACTAGGTTAAATTAGGTTGACTTCTAGCTAGGTGAACTAAGTTAGGTTGTCTAGGTTCACTTTTGGTTATGCTAGCTACTTGAATTAAACTAAGCTGACCTTTGGTCATGTGCAATGACCAAATGTGTGATTAATAACGTGTTTATAGATTTTTGACACATGTCATCCATCCATCAAGGTGTCTTTTGTAACACTTAGTTGAATAAAAACAACTAAGTTGAGATGGCATGCACTTTACATGTCATACCAAGGTTAATGATGATATGAAATTTCATTATTATAAAAAAAATTTAAAATTTGATTCATTAAAATGACCAAGCTTTGCAGAACATCCCTTGTGACTAAATGGGTGAAACAACATGAGTTTAACAGCTCACTAGTCACTAATCACATATGTCCTTTTTGATTAGTATATAATTGTAAAGGTTAATCGCAAAACCCAAAATGTGTTGTTGTGAAACTGAAACATGTCACTTGTTCCCTTCCTCCCTTCCTTCATTCATTTCACTCCTTCTATGACCAATATTTGTTGCACGTGTACATGTTTGTTTGCCTTCCCTTCACACCATACTCAAAACACACCACCTTCACTAGTCCTACCACCAACATTAACATTCATTCACTCACTACCTTGAGACACACACACACTACTATAGGAATGGAATGCCCACAATTGATGATCAACAAACATCCACTAGAAAATGAGTAAGAACACACAAACACACTTTAAAAGGAAACAAACAAACCAAAAAATAATGCCAACAATACTAATATTGCTATTATTCTTCATTGGTGTGTGTGTAGGAATTGAAGTGAAGACACACACATGTGAGAACAACAATGACAATGCATTTGGGGATCTTTTTAAATGCATCACTTTATTTGCACAAGCATGCATTGGTGCAAAAAAATCTTACTTGTTTTTTTCTTGTTGTGGGAATTGATATGGGTTTAATGTATTATTTTGCAACCTTTTATAAGGAAAATGACTACTTGTGTACTTTTTTGTTTAGTAAAATTGATTAAAATCGAAATAAATATTCACATTAAAAAAATTAACCAAACTAAAAAAATCCCATTTTAGTTTCAAAATTAAAATTATTACTTTTTCCATGATTTTCTAAGATATTTTCATGTGGCTAGTTATGAATACTTTGACATTATTGAAAGTGTAACCTATGTTAATCATGATGATTTCCAACATGTCAACTTCATATTGTCACTAAAATTCATTTCACTATTTTGAAGATTATTCACCTGAATGTAAGGTATTGGACTATGTGGGCATGTTTTTCATTTTTTTTCCAAAATTTTCAATTTTTTCGTAGTGTCAATTCTCTTTGGATCTTTCTTATAGTGATTTTTATTATGGGAAGGGTGCGGCAAGAATATGGGAAAAGTCGTGAGAAAAAAAACATAAAATGCGAAAGTGTAGGAAAAGGTTTTGCACCTAGTACCTTCCGGTTTTGAAAGCCCACCCAAAAATCTGAAAGGTATTTATTTTTCTTAGTGTCAATTCTCTTTGGATCTTTCTAATTTTAATTTTTTTGTATGAAAATGATATGAGAGGGGTAATTTTTTGTACGAAAAGGGTATGAGAGGATTGTGAGAAGAGTCATGAGAAATAATCATAAAATGTGAAAGTATAGGAAAAGGTTTTGTGTTTAATACCTTCCAGATTTGAGGGCCCACCCCAAAATCCAAGTGGTATTGGGCACAAAACCTTCCCCCTACGTGAAAAACAGGAAAAAAATTCTTTTATAAATTTTTAGTCTTTCCATTTACCTTTATGGTTTTAAATAGTCTATGTTAACAAGGTGTCACTAAACAAGGAGTAAATAAATAAAAGAGAAAGAAAAAATGAAACTGTAGCTTCTAAAATCCAAAAGGTACATTTGCAAATTTGGGCTAGGGAATGACCTAAAATTACGCTAAGAAAATTTTCTAGGTTTTTATTGAAAGAGAATGAGTAAAATGAATTTGTTACTTGGTAGGCGCATTTTGCCTCAACATCCTCTTCCAACACATTTGGATACTTGTCAAATGTTATTCAAAACACTATTCAAATATATATATAAAAGGAACTAAGAATACAATTGCAAATGATGTGGATGTGGTTGGAGTGATTGATGCTAGTTTATCACCTATAAATACTAATGCAATGATGTGAAGGGAAAAAAAAAGAGTTGGGGGGTGAAAAAGAGGCAAAAAAAAAGAAGGGGTTATGAATATGTGTTTAAAATGAGCCACTAGATAGTGCATACACTAATAATTTAAAAATTGTGGTACTTAATTTTTTTAGAAATTCAAAATATAATTTTAGATGTAAATGGGTCATAATGTGTATGACATATGAACAAAGTTTTGGCTTATGATACAAAAAACTAAAGCTTAATAAAGTAGTTTTCATAGTTTAACATCATTTGAAATTATGATCATTTTATAAAACAAAATATAGATTTGACAAAATTTGTACACTTTTAGAAATTTCATATTTATTCAAAAAGATTTAACACAAGTACTGTAATTTATTGCGGGAATTATAAATATTTCTAAGAACATGTTGCAAAAATATCCTTCAAAAATTCCTTCCTATGAAAAAGTCCAAACATTAAAAAAAAGGCCCAATTGTGGTTGAATCCTTTGTCACCATTCATTCATTTGATTATGATTGCATCCAACCCCGTGGTGAATGATGGGATGTTCAAGGTGAAAGTGCCAAAATGAGGGAACATCACAATAAATGTTCATTATAGAATGCAATAATGTTATTCTAGAACAATCAATCACATTATTCACATTAATATTTAAAATTGCTTTCAAAGTCACATCAGGGTTACTCTTGGGTGTTGGACATATTGACTTCATTAACTTGAAATTCCTCCATGATGTGATTTCTTGATCTGTATTTCTTGGGCATTGAATGTAAGTGGTCATTTTCCACAAATCATTGAACAATTTATATAAAACAATTTGATGTATTTCAAGGCATTTTAAGGAAATAAAGAATGTAGTTTCTAGAATTTGGTTAACATGTACAATTCGTCATGGAAGAAGATTTGTGAAATCTAATAAACATTGAAAAAAATGGAAGTATTTTAAAAAGAAAATAGTGTGGCGTATGTAATGTGCATTTCCAAAGATTTCAATTCCTTTGTGGCTCACACTTGTCACTAATTATTACATTTGTGTTGTTGTAGAACTAAATTTTCATATTGATTAAAAATGTTAAAAAGGAGAAATTATAGTTATCTTTACAAATTGAAACAAAGTTAGGAACTCATGCATTCAATGTTCAAAATAATATTCTTGGTTAATGAAATGAAGAATTGTGGTCATGAACAAGGATAAACTAAAATTCCTTTTCAACCCTAAAGTTATACTATTAAATCAAACAAAAGAAAGGATAATAAAAATTTTGAACAATTGTAAATGTAAAAAAAAATTAATTTTTTTTATAAACCAATAAATTAAGAAATCTAAAGGAAACTACTACAAACTTCAAAGCAACAATCCTTGTTTAAAAAAAAGAACATAAATACACATTAAAAATTAGAATTGCTATGATAAAATTGGAACTTGCAACATTTTTCCATGAATTATTGAAGAGAAAAATCATTTTTTCAAAATGTTCCAAATGTAAATTATAACCATTTTTAGCCTTGTATTTAAATGATTTTTTAAAAAAAAGTTCTAAATTTCTCATGCATAAGAATATTAATCATAAAAAATAATGATTTAAAAGAATAACCAACAATAAAAGGCAAACCCATCCTTAGGTGGTACCATTAGGAACATCACACTGTGATTTTCTTAGACCCATTAAACTTTGGAAATCATATAAAACATTTAAATAAATACTTTCATAATTTTTTTTGGTTTAGTAGATTTATTAGGTTCCATAGATTTAGAAATTCAATAATATCAATAATAGTTTGTATTTAAGTCAAAGCAAGATAAAGTATACCAAAAAAGTAAACGTCTCCACTTTAACCTTACACCTCTCATTACCATAAAGTAACATGAAATTAGGTGAAAGTATGTGTCAAGTAGCATTAGTTGGTTCTATTAAATTTATAAAAATTTAATTCTAAGAAAATTAAAAATAAATGAATTTAAAAAGTAGATAAAAAATACACTTGAAACTGACTAAAAAAAATGTGCTCAAACCTATTTTTTGTTTAGAAAAATTAATGAAATTGATATGTAATAAGTTAGGAAATGAAAATCAACATATGTTTTAACAAATCATTAAAAAAAAACCTTTCTTTTTTATGTAAAAACCTACTCATGCCTATTTGAAACCAAAAGCCCATAGTGAAAAGTAGACATCAAAAGTTACTTGTATTTTGAAAAACCTAATTAAAACCTACTTTTACAATTTGAAATATGAAAATCAATGCACATTAATGCAAACATATATCATATTTAGTCATTGAAATGAAAACATTTAACAATGTTCCACAATTTTATAATGGGTTTTGATATTATTTTAAATTTACTTGTTCCAATTTTGACAAGGTAATCAAATTGTTCATTTTATCTTTCTTACACTCATTTTGATGTCTTAATCATTGCATTTAGAAAAAAATTCAAAAATGTAACCTTGATTTTTTTCCTTGAACTTTTTGGTTAGGAACACAAATTTGAAAGATGATTTTTAAAAAATTTGGGATTTTTTTTTATAAGGTAATTATGAAATCATTCTATTGTTAATTTTTTATTAGGTAATTGATTGAATAAGTATAATTTAGTTATGAATTTCCAAAGTTAAAACTATTGATTTCTAAAAGGGCCATTTTAATTAAGAATATTTTTTTTAAATCCATTTTTTAAAACTCCAAAATAAACTTCAAGGCATATATTGAGGTATGTAACAGATAAACATTAAAAAAAAAATTATAATTGTGAGAATTTTTTTTTTTTAAAGCCTAGGAAAATGATTCGACCATTTTTTATTTTTAAATCATTCGTTGAGGTGGTTCCCAATGGTAGCACCTAAAGATGAGTTCGCTTTCTTTTTTTTAAGAAAAGAAGAGATCAAATTATTAATCAAAGAAACAAAATAACAAAAAAACACAAGCACAATTTTTTAAAATAACATTGTCAATAGAAAAAAAAAGATCAAGAAGAATAAACAACAATGGAAGAAAAAAATTATTTGTAAAAAAATGAATCACTAAAAAAAAAACAACAACAAAACAAGAAGAGATCAAATTATTAGTCAAAGAAAAAAATGATCAAGAATAACAAATAACAACATAGAAATAAATTAAATTATTAATCATAAAAAATAATGATTAGGAAGAATAAGCGATAGCAAAAAAAAGAACAAATTATCAATTCAAAAAAATAATGACCAAAAAAAAATAATAACAAAAGAAGAAGGAAGCAAATTATTAGTCAAATAAAAGAATGATTAGGAAGAATAAGCAATAATAGAAGAAAAGAACAGATTAACAATAAAAAATAATAATAACAACAACAAAAGAAGAAATCAATTGAATGAATGATTAAGAAAAACTAAAGAATAGAATGACCATAGAAAGAAAATAACCACAATAGAAAAGGACAAAAAATAGTATTTTAAAACATACATTTGGAATGCACCAAATGCCCAATTTATGCACATGGAATGAACTTATGAATCAAATTTACAACATTAGAAAAAAAATCAAGAAACACACTAAAAGAAACCAAACAAATAAAATTATATCAAATAATTTAACTTTAATACATGATGACTATGAAAAGGCTTCAAAAATTACCAGCATAAGACACTAATTTTTGTCTTATTTTCTTGGCTAATTTTTTAAATAAAAAAAAAAGCTAACTTATTTCTAGTGTCTTTGACACAGGAAATTCATACATGAAAAGAAACTAACAAATATATATAGCAATTCCATTGAAGCAAATTAGATGTTAGAAGAAGAATTATTCCTTCCTATTTTTCAATTCATGGATCACATTGTCTAGAATCTATCCATTAGTATATTAAATCACTTCTGTGCATATCTAAAAAATGAAATTCCAAAATTCCCATGAGAAGTTTCAAAATTTTCATGTGAAGACACATGAATTTATGTGAGAAGCCCCTCTTGTGGTCACCCGTAGGCCTTATAATATTTTCACAATACGGACTATTGGAGCTTGTATACAACAGTTTTAATGAAGAACATGCATTATATAGTGCAAGACCCAATAAAATTGAATTTAAACATGTAAATATGCACATAATATAAAAACCCACTTTTGAAAAAAAACTTTCAACATCATGGCCATTTTCCCCTTCTCACTAAAAATCTGTGAGAATAGAAGAAAGGCCATGAAATTTCGAAACCTCCATGTGAAGACAAGTGTTAATGGGCCCATGGTTTTTGCAATGGACCATGAGGGTTTTGTGATGAAGAGCTTGCTAAAAACAAACAAGAAATAAATAAGTTGGTGAGAAAACACTTAAAAACTCAAAGGTCGAATCCTCACACCTTGTTCCTTTATTTTTGAAGCGCAAAGAATGTTTGTAACCCTCCACTTAGGGATTC
>Ga0116231_10011054_pt1 | contig 14121 bp, 9 predicted proteins | sample S1TSphgellanicum_2_FD_89695 | JGI IMG/M metagenome (GOLD analysis project Ga0116231, IMG submission 89695) | Host-associated microbial communities from peat moss isolated from Minnesota, USA - S1T2_Fd - Sphagnum magellanicum MG | ecosystem: Host-associated > Plants > Peat moss > Unclassified... | reverse complement strand
GCTGACACAATTCAAGATGTGATCACTGGTGGTAGGTGCTGCATGATTCCATGTAGAGCTTGATCCTGAAGCCATAGCTCTTACAAGCTGGGTTGTTGAAGCATAAGAAGAGTGCTTATGAGATGGGTGAAGCCCAACACTAAGAGGCCATGAAAGCTTTCTCTTATCCATTGCACCTTTGACAACACGATGCTGCCAAAAGACACCGAAAAACCAGACCCAACATGTGTAAGTGAAATTTCTCATGATCTATCAGATTTTGCAAAAGAATACAGGGAACTGGAAAAAAATTGAGTTTTTCTTCCAGGTGAAAGACCTGGACTTCAAGTTCTTATTGGCATTCTTCTTCTCTTTGGGATTTCATCATAAGAACTGCACAGGGTGGCCCTGCCCACATACTAGCCGCAAAGCTGGGTGGCTGGCCATATTGAAGCTTTGAGGTCTTACTCACTGTGGTTTCAAGGCATTGTAACTGCCAACAAGCAGTTATGTTATATTTGCATTGGCACTGAGGTAAAAGCAGGCTTTTGGACTTGCACATCACCATGTTGCTCACGTTGGTCTCCATGTTGAAGAAACCACCATAGCTGCTGAGCTTGTGATAATTATAATCTCTTCCCAGCTGCTGCAAAACAGCTATCTTGGGTCTGGCTCCCCTCCCTTGTAGCACTAAGCCCAAGGAAGGGAGGAAGAAGACCAAGCCGATCAGGGTGCAATTCTTCAATAATCCACTCTCCCAAACATTTGCAATTCTGAGTACTGCTGCTGCTGCCTCCCCCAAGAAAAAGAAAAAACTGAAAACACACACACACACACATTCTCTCTCTCTCTCTCTCTCTCTCTCTCTCTCTCTCTCTTTTATTTTTAGTTACCCAATTTTGCTACAAATTGGACAAGTGCTGCAAAATTATTCTGCAAAACTGGAGATGAACCTCAAAAGAAAGCACAATTTGGGATGTTCTAAACACAAACTGGGAGTTGTCAGCTGCCAACTACCAGTGTGGTTGTTAGCACAGTGAGAAATCTGATGAGTTGCCACAGTTAGAGAGCACAGTGAGAGGATTTATTTAAGTGCCACCACTTGTGCCACTCAATATAGCTAAAGTAGTCATTTTCTTGTATTGGTCATTTTAAAGTCATTAGAGCTTGTGCAAATTTACAGGTCCAAGTTACCCCTCTCCTATTAATTAGATGAGGTGACTCCCTAGTTCAATTCCATTTTCTTTTCTTTTCCTGCAAATAGCCAATTTGACTGGCACATCACTGAAAAAAATTGAAACTATGGAGGCTCCCCAAAATAGTATATAGTTTGTCCCCTTTGGCCCATCCATCTATCTATGAAGGAAGGTAGTTTGTTTTGTTTTGTAGTTATGAGATCCACTGAATTGGGATGCTTCAAATTGTGTTCTTGGTGTCTTTGGAAAGCTCTTGACAAGGAGGGGTGCATGGGCTTGGTTCCATGACATTTGGACTTGCGGTGCAAAAGTTCTTGAATATTGAATGATTTCTTCACTGAAAATTAAATTAAATAGTAGCTGAAATTTTCAGAGGGTTTGGAATGTGCCTTTGGTGTTGTTAGAAAGATCTTGATGAGCAGGATTTAATATAATTTATTTGGAAAATTTTGGATTCAGAATGTGGGAGATATTGATTTTAAAGTGATTTCTGCTGCTGAAAATTCAAATAAATTTCAAAAAACCAGATTTTGGAAGGAAAAATCAGTTGAGGACGTGGTAATACTTGGGCCAACGGCACAGACCACACTAGTATAGGTGAAAGGAGGACAACATTTCGCAAAGCATATAGGATAAAGGTGAGGTGCCAGGGAGAAAATGTTTGGGGAATGCATTGGGAACTTGCAAAACCCATTGGGAACTTGAAGGGAACTTAGTGACAACACGTTGGGAACCAGGGAAAAATGAAAAAAAAATCCTTCTCGCCACCCCTTCCCCCCAACTTAAAAAGAAGAAATGCAAGGCACCTTGAGTGCATGGTTGGGCCTTCCCATTGGCAGCATGAAATTTGTCTTCCCAAAAGAGTTCACCATATTTGGCCTGGGCTAATACCCCTTGCAAAGAACACCCGACCTATAATTCAGAGAAATTTAAAGGTTATCCGTCGTCCAAAGAATTTGTGTAGAGACCATTTTACTGCTGACAGCAGGGATGCTCCAAATACATAACTATGATTCTCACTAAAACCTTGAAACCCTCTTTTCCTCACATGATCACTGCAATTGATTGGTCAAAGTAAAGAGACCCATAGAAGTCTTCAGTGTAGACGCATGTCCAAGTTTTGAATCGAAGGTAAGTGTTCTCCAAATTGAGGTTTTGAAGTGTAAAACTGTCACCTAATCAGGGGGTTCTTCTTTCTTTTTCATGCTTACTAGTGTGGCTTATGCTGTTGGCCCAAGTGTGAAATCGTTAAAATAGGGGAAACTCAACATATGGAAATTGTTTTGTAAGGTTTAGGATTTAGGGTTAAATTAAACCCTAAACTTACACCTTGTATCCAATTTTTGAAGAGTTACATATGACCAGCAAGTGTGACCACATTCTTAACTGATTTTTCTTTTCAAAACCTGTTTTTTATAATTTATTTGAATTTGCAATGACAAAAATCACTTGAATTTTGATATCTCTCACATCGTAAGTCAAAATTACTAATTAAATTCCATTAAATCCTACTCATTGAGATCTTTCCAACAATACCAAAGGCACATCCCAATTCCTCATACTTGAATTGAATGGTAGACTTTCAAGTGTGACCATGTTTTCAACTGAATTTTCTATTCAAAACCTAGTTTTTTGTGATTTATTTTTACTTTCAATCACAAAAATCATTTAAAGTTCAATGTCTCCCGCATCCTAAGTCCAAATCTTATGAAACATATATCCATTAAATCCTGCTCCTGGAAATCCTTCCAACAACACCAAACCCACATCCCAATTCCTTTGAAATTTTCACTTATGATTTAATTAAATTTTTAGTGAAAAAATCATTCAATATTTAAGAACTTTTTACATGCAAGTCCAAACATCGTGAAACCAAGCCAATGCACCTCTCCTCGTCAGGAGCTTTCCAAAGATATCAAGAATACAATCTAAAGCACCCCAATTTGGTGGATTTCATATTTACCAAAAAAAAAAACTACCTTGCTTCATAGATAGATATGATGAAGGTAATTAACTGGTCAAAGTGATGGGACTTGTAGAAGTCTTTGGAGTAGATGCATGTTATTAAAATCTAATTTAAATGCTATCCAAATTAGGAATTTAAAATGTAAGAATGTCACCTAATTGTGGAGATTTTGGTTCTTTTATTAAAAAACTTTCACATGCTTTTTACTCTTCCTTTTTCAAGGTCATTTCTTCTTTCTTTCATTCAAGTTGTTCTCTTCTTTCCCAAGCAAGATTCAAAACATTATAGCATTGCACATCATTCCATGTCCTATGCCAAATGAGATATTTGGCTTTGATCATTTCATCCCCATCCTCATATTTATATTAGCATTCATAATTACAAGCATGTGGGAGCCAACAAGTTCACTTGGGGTATACAATATGTCCTTGTTTTCATTTTGTGGATTTACATATATTTGAATTTTCAAATCTTATAGATCTCTTTTTTTAAAAACCATGAAAACTTTATAAAGTCATTTGAACCTCTATTCAATATTTGTGCATTGGAAAAATAGAGATGTTGATGTTAGGGGAATGTCTATTCATTGAGGGATGTGTCGTTTTTTCATATTAACACATGCAAGATAATATGATGTAAAAAACCCCTTGTTTTCCTATTGTAAATTTAGGTAAATTATCAAGCAAAATCTCACATAGGACCTTCTAAGTTGAAAAAGGTCCTTGCTAGTTTCTCATGGTACCTTCCATTATTATGGAAGGTGTAAAAATGTAGATGCCTCATCACATAGGTGTCAACTAACATTTTAAAAACCCAATGTATAACACAACATGAGTTAATTAATCATTACGTTAAAAATTGTAACTAACATTTGTCTATTATAATCTTGACAATAACTATAACTAACTAATGATTATTGTAATCTTGGTCCAAATTGTTCTCATAGTGGTAAGAAGATTGGAAGCTTATATTTACTTCCAACATTCCCCCTTAGTCTTATTATTTAAGAGCATGACAATTCAAAGAAAACAATGCAAGTTCAAGCTCATGATTTCTTTATTTAATTTTCTACAAGGTCTTAAGCTTGAACATGTTCTCCAATCACCAAGAGATCCCCCTTGTATGTGCAAGCTCCCCCTAAGTTTAAAATAATCAACATTGAAAACATTGTAGCTATTTTCAATATTGATTTTGGATTGATCTAATTTTAACTATTCCTAAAATCTACTTTTCAATAGAGCTTACATGCCAAATTGGGACAACCTTCACCTAACCCATTTTCACCATAACTTTCCTTTGACACAATTCTTCCAATGTGGTATGTTTCATTGCGTCTCATAGCTCAAGAAATTGTGGCTTTGGTAATGCCTTTGTGTTGATATTAACCAACTAGTCATGTGATCTTATGAATACCAATTCAACTTTTTTGTTTCTTCATTGGATGTCTAATGAAATGGCATTCATGTTCAAGATGCTTAGTGCGAGCATTTTGAATAGGATTATGGGCTAGAGCAATGCAACTTTGATTATCACAATACGTGACAAGAGGTTTTGTTCATGGCATCCAATATCTTCAAAGAAATTTCACATTCATAATATTTTTTTGCTGCTTCAGCACAAGTGTGGTGTTCCATTTTAGAACTTAATTGTGCTATCTCATTTTGCAACTTGCTATGCCATGAAATATGCCCAGTTCCAATGCTGAGCACCTCTCATTTGGATCTCCTTGAAAATCACTATTGGAGTAACTTGATGGAATCACTATCTCCCCCCCTAGTTAGAGAATGGCAAGGTTTGTAATGCTTTTAAGATAACGGAAAACATGAATGGTAGGGATCAAGATGTGCTTCATGAGGAGCTTAAATGAAACGAATAAAAACACCAATTGCATATACAATGTTTGAGCAAGTGTTGTTCAAGTGAAGAAGTCTCCCAATAACAACACAATAATAAGTGGAATCAACCGAAGCTAGTTATGACATTTGTGTCATTTGTTGTTGTAACTGGTGCCTAAACTCTTGTGGGTTAGACATGTCACTATTCTTGGCAATGAATCCCTTGGCAGCCACCTTGTTCACATGCTACACATTAATTGATAATACTCATCATGATTCCAACAAACAAAGCTACAAACATGCTCCAACTACTTTTGCAGTGCACAAATGAGCTCATGAAGTCTTGCTCAGAAATGTCAATTACAAAATTCTAAACAACAACACAATTTTAAGTGACAAATATCAGAAGTGCATGGCAAACCTTCAAGCTTGCAAAGTTGTGAAACTTGTTGATTTTTAAACATGTGTACCTATGTGAAGCTTACTGATTTTCAAGCTTATGTACTTGTGTTCAACTCTTAATAATGCCATGAAGATCTTGATAAGCTTGTGTAGTTACAACACAACAAGATGAGTTCATGTACTGACAACAACACAATAAGAGGATGTAGTGCCTACATGCCGAAGAAGATTGGCACCACATTAGGTTTATAGAACTTTTAGCAATGAAAGCTTCAAATTTTTCAAATTTTGGCATTTGGGGCAACAAGTTTTTTTTTTAAATCACAATTTTAAAAAAATTGAATTAGTGCTGAATCTGTTCAGTACTTTTTCCTTTTTGTAGCTGTAACCCAAAACTATATCACCCAATTGCAGGTGATCGTGATTAATGGTAGTCTTGATATGGATGTACTACAATATGGTGATGTCAAATTTGGCACCCAAGTTCTGAAATAATTAAAATTTGGCCCTTAGGTCAATTTGGTACTTCAATTTTAATGTCCTAGGTTTTGGGCATTGAAAGTGTGGAAATTTTTGGCAATTTGCAAAATCACTTGGTTACTTCTCTAGGAACTTAATTAGTAACTAGGCAATGATCATAGAAATAGATATCACTCCCAATTATTCCTCTTATTGTTAGTAGCATTGTTAGCATGGAAATTGGCTATATTAAGTAGTTGTAAATTGCTTTCCAATTTTGAGGAGGTATTACTAAAGTGTATAAGGTGCTCTCTGAATGCACTAGGAAATTTTTCAGAAGGGAGCAAAGTAGGTATTCCTTTGAGACTTAAGACTAAGTATTTGGGGACTAAGATATTAGTCAGAAACTTAGGAATAAATATTTTCTTCTTCATTTTGAAGATGTTGAAATCAATGTTTTTTTTTGGGGTGAAATTTTTGTCACTTGGTGACCCAAAAAAAGGTTGCAAATCCTACCAAGGAATTTTTGGAAATGTTTTTGCAAAATCTGCCATAATTTGAGGGAAATTTGTCAAAAGTTGTCACATTTAGACACTCCATTCATGGAGGTCATGAATACAAAGCAGGATTTTGAAAAACATCTACAACCCACCTAGGATGGTTGCCATTTAATGCTAATTAATGTTGGGGATCCTTGCCAATGGATCTACTTGAGAAATTTGAAAAAAAAACCCTGGTTGAGATTATGCAAATGGTGGGCAAGTGCCTTACTGAAGGACTTTGAAGCATAGATGAATAGTTTTATATCTATAGTTTGTATTTTGAATTAACTGTTTAAAAGGTTATAACTTATATATAATTTTTAGATATTTAATTAAAGAATAATTTATTTAAATTTTAAAGGGAAGGTGATTAGGTAATTATATGAAATTTCAAACACATCAAGAAATGTTTTTTCAAAAAATTCAACATTGCAAAATCTAATGAATTTGTGTACAATCTGACATTATCATAAGGTGTGCAAGGGGCTGGGTAGGGTTCTAACCAGTGTTGGTGGTTCTCACTTTTGTGTGAGAATCGGCCGGTTTCAGTTCTCTCCTGATGTTATGAGAATCTGATCAGTTCTCTAATATATAATTTTCTTGGGCTGGTGAGAACCAGTCAGATTATCAAAAAAAATTCAAACTCACCCCATTCTCGGATAGGGCAGTTCTCATGAGAACAACCAGTTTGAACATCCGGTTTTCACAACCTGATTATTAAATTTTTCATTAATTAAAATCAGTTTTAATAATTAAAAAAATTAGATAATTAATAATTTAATTACTTCATCCAAGGAAAAGAGCAACACCATGTGAGAAGAGTAACAGCAACAGGAAAAGAATAAGAGCAATGGGAAAAGAGTAATAGTAATGAAGAGAAGAGTAATAGCAATAAAGAGAGAAGAATAATATTGAACGAAGAGTAATAAAAGTAGGAAGAAAAAAGTAATAGAAAGAGGCAGAATGTTTTTTTTCAAATTCCTCAGGTAGGTGCAATGGCGACGATCCCCAGCTTTAATTCGCATTAAATGGTGGCTGTCCAAGGCGGACGGTAGAGTTTGGTTCTAAAACCTGCCTAAATCTAGGCGAGTTACGCGGACTCACTGTCTAAATCTGGCGATTTTTATTGTTTTTCTAAGAAATATGGCGAATGTTTTGAAAATTTTTTTAAAAAAAAATCCTTTATGGAGGTTGCACTGGACTTTTTTTTTTGGGGGTCGCCAGTTGGCGAAATTTCGCCCAAAAACAAAACACTGGCAAGAGGAGAAGAGTAGCAGCCCCCACGTGAGAAGAAGAACGAGAGGAGGCAATAACAGCAGCCCCATGTGAGAAGAAGAATAAGTGGAACCAATGAACCAAATTTGTTTAAAACCCTGAAACTGGATTTTGGGTTTTCATCCAGTTCTTTTTTTTTAAAAAAATTAAAGTTTCGATTCCGGTTCTCATAGTCAGTTCTCACTGGGTGAAAACCTTAAAATAGATTTTCAGCCCGGTTTTCACCCAAAATGAGAACAGTTGATTCTCAATGTGAGAACCGAAATGAGAACCGGATCACCCAGTGAGAACCGCCCAACACTGGTTCTAACTAGTGTTGTCTAATTCTAGTTCCAATTTTGGATAATTATCAGGTACCTGGACAATGGGTTTTAAATTTTGGAAAGCAAAAATTCAGAATGAAACCAGAGGTGGCCTCAAAACTGGAACCAGAACTGGAACTGAGAACCGGCCTGTAGCTAGAACTGAACCCAAAACCCAACTTATATAGGTTCGAGTTCTTCATTTAAAAAAAAAATGAATAAGTAAATAAATATTTTGAGGTTGGGGTTAACAATGAAAATATTTAATTAATTATTCATTTTTTCATTTTAAATTGAAATTGAATAAAATGAAAAAATGAATTCATTGAGAATTTGTTTTTGGAAAAACCCTCAAGAAAGACACCAAAATCAGTTTGGGAGAGATCCAATCAGCCTTTCAAGGAGATCAGCCGCCTATTGGCAGGAGCAGGAAACTTGGGTTCCAGCGAGAATTCTATGTGCCTGTGTTCCAAAGGAACGGAGATTCCACGTGCCTGCGTCCAAAAAGAACTGAGATTCCACTGGCAAGTTCCCAAAAGGAACTGAGATTCCACTTCCCTGCGTCCAAAAAGAACTGAGATTCCACTTGCCCACGTCCAAAAAGAACTTCTATTCCACTTGCCCGCCTCCAAAAAGCACTGAAACTCCAACTACCCATGTCCCAAAAAGCAAAAAAAGTAGTCTTCAATTGGCTGAACTGTCACGTACACTGGTACAGTGCCAAAACCCCCCAAAAACTTTTTGGGTTGCTACTCGTGTTTTGCTGTTTTGCTGCCCCAGAAAAAAAAAGGTTTTCTTTTTCCTACGAAAAATTAAACTACTTTTGCTAATTTTGACACATATATCATAGGACTTTTGTGAATAAATTGGCCCTAATTTCTTATATTTTGGAATTTTTAAAAATCATCAGATCTCTACAACAGGTTTCAGCATTGTAACAAAAATATAATAGGATTCTTAATTTTTTGACTTTCACATTGAGTTAATAGCCAAAATTGGCTAAATCTTCTTGTAGGTGATCACCAGTTTGGCTAAGTCACAAAATTGAAGAAAAGGCCTGGGTTTGTATAACATTACATCAAACATAATTTGGATAAAGACTTTGTTATAAAATTTGAAGTTCAACACTTGATGTTTGCATGCAATACATGTCTCATGCTAGTTAAATCAAACTTTCCACTCTTTAGAGACCTTAACTGTGAACCAACTGTGATGAGGTGGGTTAAGATACTTTACCCTGTGGTCAGATTTTATAGTCAAGTGCCAAATTGAATTAATTTTAGAACAAGGCAGCTTTCAACACCTTAACTTCTTTTTAGTTTTTGGCACATGATAAATCCTAGTATTTCAACAACTTGTACAAGGAGTAATTCAAAAACTAAATTTTTTTTGAGTGATGATTGTGATATGCATCAAAAGAGGATGTTGGAGATTATGAATTAAAGGAACTTTTCAAGGAGAGTTCAAAAATTAATGAACTGTTTTTGGGCGACAATTGTGACATGTGTTAAAGAGGGATGTTCAAACCTAGGACTTAGAGCTCTTTTCAAGGATAATTCAATAATTAGTAAACATTTCTAAGGGTGATGCCTTGACATACGCTAAGGGAGGCAGACTAAAACTTTGAGAAGCTTTTCAATCAAAGTTAAAAATTTAATAAACTTTTTTTCGGTGATGCTTGTGACATGTGTTAAAGGATAATGTTGAAAACTAAGATTTTGAAGAGCCTTCTATAAATTACAAGATTGCACCATTACTGGTCAAGTGTGAGATCATGGCTTCAAGCTTTGTGTCGTTTCAAGATTATTATAATTTTTTTGGAGTTTCATAATATGTCTTTTTTTTGTCAAATTAATTATATATATTTATTTCTGAAATTTCACGTGATTATGAGTTTCATGTGTTCCCACTTAAAGACATATGGATACAGCAATTATTGTGTTTCACATTTGCCAATTTGGAATTGTCATCAAAGTAGATTGTTGTCTTGAAATTTTTTACACTTTCAAAAAATTTCTCTTGAAATTTATGAAGGTTTTCAACATCTCAATTTTTGATTAATTTTTATTGAATCTGACCACATGGTATAGAGTAAAGGAGCCTACAGGTTTTCCTTGATCTCATGAGCCTTTTACAGTTATGGTACTTAAATCCTATTACAAGTATGTAAACACATTGGATATCAAGATCCCAAAAATCCAACCCTCCTCCCTTTCCTCAAACCAAAATATACCTAGTTGGCCCTCTCGATGCATGCTGCTTCATCTCATTAGCTGCCAGGAATTTATGTTATCATTTTGTCTTCATCACCCATTTTCGCATGCCAAAATCCTTCCATCAGCATGGGTACCTATTCTTTTTTCTCTTTTACAAAGAAGAAACTCACAATCTTCTGCATGACTCAGAGCCCTGGATTTAGTTATATGGCCATATATCTATCATGATTTTCAGCAAGCAACATTTGTTTGAGGGTTTTTTGGTTTGATGGGTGTTATGAGGATATCAGCTATTGAACATACCAGCTGGTACCCAGGTTGGATTTTTAAAAACATTCACTAGTAGCTTTGTACTTGTACTCAATATTTTATTTAGAATTTCATACCACCCATGTACTGGATGTTTTTGGGACTTTCATATCAACCTGAACCTAGTGTTAGGGTCCAAGGCTGATTTTTGGCTAGTAAGAGGTAGGCATATATTATATACATGACACTTAGATTGCTATATATAGCCCTGGTTTTGAAACTGGTGTTACATGGGGTCCTTGCCAGGCAAGTACTGGTTCAATGCTAGCATTAGCTCATTGTCCCTAGTACCAGGCAGGTATTAGTACAAGGCTACCTTTGCCTCAAGTAATACCAGTCTTGTTGGTTCTTTGATACAAGGATGAGCATTAATCAGGATGAGTATGAGTCTAATGCATAGGGTGTTCTTAGGAAGGGCTATTAGTCCAGGCCAAAAATAGTGGCAGGCAATTAATGAGAAGTCGGTTCATGGAGTGAAAGAGCCTCCCTTTTTTTCTTGTGTGTGGGAGGCGGGGAAGTGGTTTTTTTTTCCAAGTTGTGTTTGGTGTGGAGAGTGGACTATCCACCGTTCCAACCAGTTACCTACTTTGGTTTTAACAATGGTACCAATGTAGGTGCTTGTTCACCCAGCTTACTTCACTACATGACAAAATTGAAAACAAGGGGGAAGAAATAAAAACACAAACTGCCTTCTTTTAGTTTTGGTGACCTTCTTAATTGTTTTAATGCTTTTTTTCGGCGACTTTATTGAATTTAGAAGGGAAAATTCGTTGAGTCTGGTTACACTTGAGACCAACAACACTTGTTACATTATCTATGTTGCCAGGAATTAAGGCAAAGTCGATCCCGCAATATTGACGAGACTTATTCATCAATACGTACGTAAATAAAAAGGAGGATGCTGCCCGTGAAAACGTGCAACAACTCAGAGTCTCAGACTCAGTGGCTGCGACGCCGAGAGCCAGAATTGGCACTTGATGCCGATTCTACAGTCATACTGATTCTGACTCTACACCTGTAGTTGCTATTGGTAGGGTGAAGGGCCCATTATGCCAGGCAAACCCAAGCTCACTGAGGGGCCAGCCCTTTTCTTTACTGGAGAAATATCGCCAAAAAGAGAATTTCAAATTTCGAAGTAAAAAAATGAAGTGACATTGGAGGTTTTCAATACAGAGACGTGGGAAAAAAAAAAAAAAAATACTGGCTAGGTCTTTTTAATATTTGGTTTTCAATTTGTAGCCCCAAAAAAAAGGATGATTACAGATTTGTCTCTTCATATCTGGTTTATAGCCAGATTTGGCTAACTCTACCTAGGGATGATGACCACTTTTTCTACGTCTTCCAGTGGATGACTATACTTTGGCTACTAAACAAAAAATCCTGAAAAAAATACTGCTGAGGACTGACCTGACCCAGTGATTTTTTTGGTGGTGAATTCTCGCCATTTTGGCAAAAGTATTTTGAAAGAAGAATATTGTTTCACAAATTCCCGGTTTTTTGAAAAACAATTGAACAAAAAGCGCCCAAACCACAATTGCCTACAATATGATTTTTCCACTTTCATATTTTGAGTAGGTACTGCCAACTGTGGCTAAATATATTTATGGATGATTGCCACTTAAGCAATGTCACAAAATTGAAAAAAAATCACTGTCCTCACCAAGCTGGGTTTGGCCTTTCCTGGAGGCTAGCATGCACATGATGCACAGGAAAACAACCACTCAAACCGCAGAAAGATGCTCTCACAACCAATATTCCGCTCCGCTCAGACGTGGAAGTGCAGGTCAGCTTGCACACTCACTCAGCTTACCAAGTCCGCTCTGCTTTTCCGTCAATTTTCAAGGACAAAACATATAGGTGGGTGGGGCAAAAAACTAGCCGTTAGAGGACGAAAATAGATGGCTGAATGGTGAAGGAACAAGAGCAACATTGCGTGTAAACTGTGTTGCTTAGTCACTGGCTGGTGAGCTTTGCAGTTGGGCCCACGTAACTTGTGTTCATGCCAGGGAGCGGCAATAAACTAGCCATTGAAAATAGATGGCTCAACAATCAAGGAACAAGAGTGAGCGTCGACCGTGTTGCTCAGCCTCCACCATTGGTAACTGGCCGGCGAGCTTTGCCATTGGGCCCGGGTTGGGGTGCGGTTTCACTAAAGGAGATGGGGCCACCTCATTGGGTAAAAGAATAATGCACTGTCAGCAGATATCACACGATTGGGAAAACAAGTTCGGTGGCGTCATTCAATATATCACACCATTGAGAGTACAAGTTCAGTGGAAAGCACAGGTTGACATCAATTTGGCTATGCAGTAATGACAGCCAAGGAAATTAGGATTTCCAGGGGATGCTCCCTGGAAATGAACGGTTTTGTGTCACGTTGCTTCCATTCCACTCCTTCTCTTCAACTTCTCTTTTTGGTGGTTTCAACCTTACTGCCCTCTCTTTGCTGGATGTTCTCTACAAGCTCTTGGAGCAACATGGATTAATGACCTGTAAATCTTTATTAAAAAATACATCGTAGATTAGGGAAATGTAGAAAGGAGTAAAATAAAGGAAAACGTAGAAGTGACAGGATGTCATTTTGATTCAAAATAGCTATGAAAATCTCTGCATGTCCATAATCGACCGCCTGTGAAAGGTCGACGATATTTACATGTCAAAAACCGACAATGGTCATGTTTTTGTTTCTGAAAGTAAAGAAATGGTCAGCATTATTGAAAGAAAAAAATTTACAAAAACAATGTGAATGACTGTTTCTTGCCTTTTAGTGTGCCTCTAATGTAGTACGCACTAGACTACCACTTCTCAACCTACCCTACTACTATTTCTTCTTTACCTAGGCAACCAGTGCCAACTGATTGGTATCGTTTGCGTCTAGTGAGCTATGCCTCCAAGTGTCGATGTGGGTCTGGAGTGGGGCATCCACCGGCCTCAGGCCGACCCACGGGTGGGGGCCCCCTTCTCCACCTAGCCTGGTACAATCCCAGCCTCACCCGCTGAATGCCAAAATACTTGCGTGGCAGAGTTCACCATTGTGCGACGTATGGCCCCGAATTCAAGGGGAGAACGCTGAACACACGACTTTCGCACGCCCGGTTGAAATCCCTACCTCAAACACGGCATGAGCCAACTGCCAAGAACCATCAGGAACGGAGCACACAAGTGGTTCGTCGTCTTTCGCCGGCCTCCCCTTATGTCTTCCACATGCAAAAATTTCAGGGTACTAAAACACCACAAAAGGGATCTTCTAATAATGTGCCACGTACGCCAGCAAATCGTCGGTACCCATGGCTTTTTTTTCGGATTTGTGAGTTAAGTGGTTTGGCAATCAACCACAAGAGGACTTAGCCAAATTTGCGCTGCACTTCAAAGAGGGCAGTAGAAATGTTTAGGTTTCGTGCAATAGTTCGACAAAATGCTACAACCTATTGTCTAAATATGGTTACATCATATGAACATTACCTCACAACGTGGTGACACAAGGCTATATTTTCCCCAAAAACCTTGTCATAAGCTTGCACCAACCACACACACACACCACCCCCCCCCCCCCCCCCCTTTTTTTTTTTTTTTTTACACTTCACACAAAAAAAAACATACAACAACCAAAATAATTCCCATACCACCCCTTTTTCACCTC